>Ga0207419_1000031_pt1 | contig 96927 bp, 82 predicted proteins | sample ElkSloMetagenome_4_FD_184723 | JGI IMG/M metagenome (GOLD analysis project Ga0207419, IMG submission 184723) | Hot spring microbial communities from Elkhorn Slough, Monterey Bay, USA - MD2A (version 2) | ecosystem: Environmental > Aquatic > Marine > Intertidal zone > Estuary: Microbial mat ...
TGGAAAGGTTTTAGAAAATTGTTCACACAGGTCTTGAACTCGGTAAAACACGATAGAACAAAATGAAATTGAAACACATCAAACACGTATTTTTTGATTTAGACCACACGCTATGGGATTTTGACCGAAATTCTGAATTAGCTTTTGAACAAATCTTTAAAATAAACCAGTTGCGCGTTGACCATAAACTGTTTATTAAGCATTACGCACCAATAAATCTTAAATACTGGAAACTCTATCGGGAAGAAAAAATTGAAAAGCAAAAACTACGGTATTTGCGATTAAAGGAAACATTTGACGCCGTACAAATAGAAATACCGGATAGTATGATATATAAGCTATCTGACGATTATATTACGCATTTAACAGCCTATAATCATTTATTTGACGATACCTTACATATTTTAAGGGCATTTTCAACGCGATACGACTTGCACATCATTACCAACGGATTTGATAAGGGTCAGCAAAAAAAAATGGATGGGTCAAACATTTCACAGTATTTTAAAACCGTAACCAATTCTGAATTGGCGGGTGTTAAAAAGCCAAATCCCATCATCTTCAATTATGCACTGAATCTGGCCAAAGCAAAACCAGGCGAAAGTATAATGATTGGCGATAATTATGAGGCTGATATTCTCGGTGCGCTTGCTGTTGGTCTCGATGTCATTCTTTTTAATTACCATAATACCAAGGCCGATGAGAATATTAAACAGATAAAACAATTAAGGGAACTCGAAATCTATCTCTAAATTCTAGAAATGGCGTATAATCCCTAAATTTCATGTAAAATAAAGCCTTAATAATGAAGTATTTAATATCAACTATATTTTTTTTAGTAACAATTCAATCTGCTTGTTTTGCCCAAAATAGCATCAATAGTTACAAATATATCCTCATACCCGAGAAGTTTGATTTTTTTAAGGATAAAGATAAATATCAAATAAATTCACTCACGCTGTTTCTTTTCAATAAGTATGGCTACAACGCATTCATGGTTGGGAGTAACATACCGGCCGACTTAGAAAAAAATCGCTGCCTAGGGCTCATTGCAGATGTTGATGAGGTAAAAGGTGGCTTTTTAAGAACTAAAATTCAGATAACCTTGAAGGATTGCAATGGTACAGTCATAGCCCAATCAAAAATTGGAGATACCAAAATCAAGGAATACGCAAAGGCTTATAATGTTGCGCTTAGGGAGGCCTTTGAAACCTTTCAATATTTTGAATACCAATACCGTCCCGAAAGCAATCTAACTGCAGAAACGATAAGTCAGGATCCGGGAGGCTCAAAATCTTCTGAAATTATAAGCATTCAATATCGTGCAATACAAAACGAAGCCATACAGCAAATCGAGACGCTTAAGCGTGAAGTTGAGGCATTGAAAAAGGCAAAAACAACTCAAGATAACTCGGTTTCTGAACATATGCCTTCTAAAGTAGAACCTAATATTGCTAAAGCAAACGACTCCCCTGCTATGGATAATGTGAATTTAATAGCCAATAAAGCACTTTACGCACAACCTATGAACAATGGATTTCAAGTGGTGGACACCCAGCCCAAAAAGGTCATGTTTATTTTAAAAACAGGTTTGGGCGATGTTTACAATGTTGAAGGCAAAAACGCTTTGGTCTATAAAAAAGGGGGTAAATGGTATTACGAAATCCAAGGCAAGGAAAATTTGAATAAGGTGGTAATTGATTTGAAATTTTAAAAAAATAAAGAGAAGGTAATGGTACTTTCACTTAGCGAAAACTACAAACTTACTTATAAGCTACTGGTATAATCTCGCCTGGGGCCAAACAATATTTTTTTATCTCGTTCTCCGTTAGTTCTACCGTGTAATCAACTTCTTCTACCTTAAAGCCAACTTGGCGTAATTTGTTAAAATAATCACGACCGTACACCCTTACGTGGTCGTACTGGCCAAAGATTTTGGCACGTTGCTTTTTATCGGTTATGCGGTCATCCTCAAAAGTGGTTTCTCTGTTTAAGTCCTGCGGAATTTGAAAAATCCCATATCCGCCAGGTTTCATAATCCTAAATAACTCCTGCATGGCTTTTTTATCATCAGGTATATGCTCTAAAACGTGGTTACATAAAATGATATCATAGCTGTTATCCCTAAACGGTAAATTGCAAATATCCGCTTTTACATCTGCAATAGGCGAATTGAGGTCGGTGGTAGTGTATTCAATATGATTAAGTTTTTGAAAACGTTTTAAAAAACATTGCTCTGGTGCAAAATGTAAAACGCTTTTTTTTCCCCCACTTCTAATTTCCGTAGAGAAAAAATCCGTTTCATTTTGAAGGTAAAGCCACAGTAGCCGATGGCGCTCCAAACTCAAAGTAGATGGAGAGAGTACGTTATCGCGCTGATTGCCGTAGCCATAGGGCAGCAATGATTTAAAACTTTTACCGTCAATGGGATCGGTGAATGTTTTTCCTCTTAAAAAGAATGCCAAAATTGGTCTCGCAACATAACTTAACCTAATGAGGATTGGTCTTGGGATTAAGTTTAGAACGTATTTAAAAATTGATTTCATAAGTGGTATCACGGAACTCCTTTTCCTCATCACTTTTAATCCCCAATGCCTCATGCACATAACCAAAAGTTGACAAAATCTCTGGCTTACCGTCGATTAGAGCCACGTCGTGCTCAAAATGTACGCTAGGCTTACCGTCTTGGGTTACAATGGTCCAACCGTCCTTAAGTTGTTTCACACGATGTGTACCACCGTTAATCATTGGCTCAATGGCCACGACCATACCCTCAATGAACTTTTTGCCACGGCCACGCTTTCCATAATTGGGCATTTCTGGGTCTTCGTGCATTTTACGTCCCAAACCATGGCCAACCAATTCCCTTACAACACCATAGCCCTCGTTTTCGCAGTATTTTTGAATGGCATAACCTACATCGCCAACTCGATTGCCTTTCTTGAATTCCCGAATACCGACGTAGAGTGATTCCTTAGTAGTTGTTATGAGTTTTTTGGTAGCTTCATCTACCTCCCCAATTTCAAAGGTATAGGCGTGATCGCCGTAAAATTCATTCATTAATGCCCCGCAATCTATAGAAACAATATCTCCAGCCTCGAGAGGTCTATTGGTTGGTAAACCGTGAACTACCGCATCGTTAACACTACATAACAGGGTAGATGGGCAATCGTACAGTCCCTTGAACCCTGGTAGAGCACCGTGGTCTCTAATAAACTCTTCGGCAAGTGCATCTAGATGATTGGTGGTAACGCCTTCTTTTGTTTCTGTAGCCAACATGCCCAGTGTTTTTGAAACCACTAGCGCACTTTGTCGCATCAATTCAATTTCCTCTTTGGTCTTTGCAATAATCATGTCAAAAAATTATGGGCAAAGATATATATTTAAAAGGCTTTGTTGAACTTTTATGAGATTGAATGGGTAAGTTGCAGGCTTGGATATGAGTTTTATAAATAAATAAGGAAGTTTTATTACTTTATTGGCTATGATTTATAGCCGCTATCTGCAATAGTAAAAAGTAATTAACGCCTGTTGCAAAGGCGTGTTAGTAATTGAGGTTTAGAACTAGTTAAGAGCGTTTTTGAAATATTGAAAACAATCCCTTTTTTGGTTTCTTCTTTTGGGTTTTAGGTACTTCATTAGTAATCATTTGGTAAATTTCCCCCCAACCTAAAACACCTCCTATGTTGCGGTCGTCAATAAATAAATCGGCGTGAATTTTTCGGCTTACATTTTCATTGTACTGCTCCTCTGGGAAACTGTTGTTTACGGCATAAAAGGTAATACCGTTTTCCTTGCAAAATTCTACGGCTTCATCTAATTTTGAACCACAGCGATAGGTCCATAATATTAGTCTGTGGCCATCCCTCTGTAAACGTTTCATGGTTTCGAAAGCAAAAATGCGGGGTTTTCCGATTCTTGGGTAGGCATCTTCTACAATTGTGCCATCAAAATCTATGGCAATGACCATTTTTTCTAAGAAATTCATAATCTTAATCTATTTTTTAAATAGTAAAAAATCATTATAACCAAATTTGTTAAACCAGTGACTCTTGGGTCATAGCTTCTGGTTTTTTGATACCCATTAACTTAAGTATTGTTGGTGCAATGTCACCTAAAATACCATCGACAATGGTATTTTTTTCATTATTTATTAGGATTACGGGCACCGGATTTGTAGTATGTGCCGTGTTTGGACTACCATCTGGATTTACCATGGTTTCGCAGTTACCGTGGTCTGCAATGAGTATGGTTGCATAATCACTATCCAGGGCTGTCTCAATAACTTTAGAGACGCAATCATCAACAGCTTCGCAGGCTTTAACTGCAGCATCCATGACTCCAGTATGTCCTACCATATCTCCATTTGCAAAATTGAGACAGACAAAATCCGCTTCTGCTTTTTTCAATTCTGGCAGCAGGGCGTCAGTTAGTTCGTGCGCGCTCATTTCTGGTTGAAGATCATAAGTGGCTACCTTTGGTGAGTTTTTCATAATGCGCGTTTCACCTGTAAAGGGTGTTTCCCGCCCCCCAGAAAAAAAGAAGGTAACGTGCGGGTATTTTTCAGTCTCGGCAATCCTTATTTGGGTCTTATTGTGTTTTTCCAGAACCTCACCTAGTGTTTCGGTTAGGTTATCTTTTTTATATACTACATGAATGTTTTTAAATGACTCGTCGTACATGGTCATGGTTACATAATGCAGGTCCAGTTTATGCATATTATACTCATGAAAATCCTGCTGTGAAAGTGCTTGGGTCAGTTCCCGGCCGCGGTCTGTCCTGAAATTAAAAAAGATGACAACATCTCCTTTAGCCACTTTTGCAATTGGTTCATCATTTTTATTGACCATAACGATGGGTTTGATGAATTCGTCGGTTACATCTTCATGGTAAAATTCCTCAATGCTTTCAGTGGCACTCTTGCTTTTCTTACCCTTACCATTAACAATTGCATTGTAGGCCAATTTAATTCTTTCCCAGCGTTTATCCCTATCCATAGCGTAGTAGCGACCGGTAATTGAGGCAAGTTTAGTATTAGTACCTTTAATGTGTTGTTCTAATGAGGTCACATAGCCAAAACCCGATTTTGGGTCAACGTCTCGACCATCTGTGAATGCGTGTACAAATGAGTTTTTGATTCCAAAATCTTGGGCGGCGTCAATTAGCCCATACAGATGGTCTATATGTGAATGTACCCCGCCATCACTTAACAAACCGAGAAAATGAATCGACTTATCGTTTGTCTTTGCATAGTCAAAAGCCTGTTGAAGGACTTTTTCATCCTTTAGCGTATTGTTCTCTATAGCCAGATTGATTTTTACTAAATCTTGATAAACTATTCTGCCAGCTCCTAAATTCGTATGCCCAACCTCGCTATTGCCCATTTGGCCTTCTGGTAGCCCCACGTGCATGCCATCTGTTCTTAAAGTGGCGTGGGAGTAATTATGGTATAAGGAGTCTATAAAAGGTGTTTTGGCTTTATCGATTGCTGAAACCTCTGGGTCTGGTGATAAACCCCACCCATCTAATATCATTAATATAACTTTTTTGTTCATGACTTTTTGGTTTGATTCAAAGATAAGAGATAAATAAATGAAGAGTTAAACGAATTCATTCAAACTCCAAAAAGTTTTGTTGAAGATATTTTTAATAATGTAAAACGAAACTGTTAACGCTCAAACTGGTTTTGGGAGTAACTTAACATATTTGTTTCCAAATTGTTAAATATTCATTATAAGATATTTTTTGTTGTAACAAATGCAAAAAGAAGTCGTCTATTTGGTGTAGTCAAAAAACATCTAATCAATTTAAATTCTTTCATCATGAAAAAAACAGTAATTATTTTAGCAGTCGCATTTGGATTTTCAATGACGTCGTTAAACGCAACAAACGAAATGTCTAACAGCAACAATTTAGAAATTGTTTCTAAAGTAAAAGTTAGCCCTTTTTGTATGGCTATTGTAAAAGGGGACTTGGAAACAGTAAAAAAAATGATTGAGCTTGGATCTGACGTTAATGAAAAATCCAACGGTATGACCCCAGCAATGTATGCCGCAAAATTTAACCGCGTTGAAATTTTGAAGGTCTTAGTTACAAATGGCGCCAAACTTAAAGTAAAATCTGATAAGGGTATGACCGCTGCTAAATTAGCCAAGTTATCAAACGCCACTGATGTTATGACCTACATGCAGGGTTTGAAATCCTAAGTTAAACGTATAAATGTCTTGGAGAAGACAATTATTTTTGAGTTAGTCAAGACAGTGCCCCGATTTAGGGGCGTTGTTGATTTTAAATACATTTTTAAAACGTATTGGATTAGGATTTAGAATAGTCCCGTCTCTTTGAGCTTTACGAAATACTTGAAAAAAAGTTGAGCTTTTAAGAAAATTCGTTAGGTATGATTTTTCTTAAATCCATTTTACAGTAAGACCCAAAGTTTTTTCTTAAATTGGGCTGTTGCCATAATACCAAGGCTCGTACTTGAATATCTTTCAATTTTACCTATTTCTATAGACCAAGTAAAAACCGAAATTTTCAGAGTGTAGGTCCATCCAAAATATTAATGCTCCATAGCAACCGCCATTTTTAAAATGTGTTGTTTGAAGTGTGCCTTTGTGTTGGGAAACATTGCCGAGAATAATAAATATTTGTTCCCAAAATGATGCCTATATAATCTAGGGATATTTGAGTACCCTATCATTTTATTGATATTATTTTCTGGACTTGCCCCTCGGCCTTCGTTACTTCTATACTTGCATTCCCAAATTTGATTTTGCCACTTAAAACTCTTATTAGTTCGATAAAACTTGAATGCCAATATTATTTTCTCGCTGTAGCCGCCCTTATTGCTAAAAACAACAGATGAGCTTATTTTTTAAGAATGTATCCTTATCGAAAAAGAGCTGGGTTTCCTTTTCCAATACGTTTATTATAACTTAGGTCTTTGTCAAATTCAACAATGAACAGATTCGGAAGTATGGAAAGGCCAAAAGTGCCAAATAAAGAAGTTTTAATAAAGTGTATTCTATTCAAATATTGTGAAATTTATCAATTGTGATTTCGTAAAAGTTTAAATGTAATCGCTATTAGAGATATTGATTAACCAAGCTTAAACAAAAAATACTATCTTGAGTGTTATGGTTTTGGGGGTTTCTTTCCGAATATTAGATAAAAATGATATCGAGTTGGTCGTGCCAATAGTGCGCGAGCTTTCTGGTTTTAAAGTTTCCGAAGAGGTGCTTAAAAAACGATTTTTGGAGATGGTTGAACAAAATTATAAATGTGCTGTAATGAAACATAAATGCGAACTTATAGGTGTCTGCGGGATGTGGTTCTGCACACGACATTACAGCGGTAAAACAATCGAAATAGACCACATTTTCATCAAGAAAGAATTTAGAAATCAAGGCCTTGGTAAAAAATTCATGCAATATATTTACGATTATGCTGTGCGTAAAGGCGTTGAAGCAATTGAATTAAATGCCTATCTTAAAAACGAAGCATCACATCGGTTTTACAACAATGAAGGTTTTAAAGCCTTAGCCTATCATTTTGTGAAACCCTTAAATGGAAAATGGCCCGGCGAGTAGGTTTTTTTAAAAGACAATTTATTTTAGAGCTGAAATATCGCCCCCACTATCAATCTCGTAAGGGGTTTTACCGTATTCAAAAACCCGTGCCTTAAGCTCGCCTTTAAGTAAAATTTTAGAGCCCTCTACTTTTATCCAGCTACCTTCCCGTAATCCAATCACAGGCGGGGAGTTAAATTGATGAAATTCCTTAATTCGCGTTTCCCTTGTTTCGCCTTTATGCTTACTATTGGGGTCTGGATCGAGATAGTGGGGGTTGATATTAAATGGTACAAAACCAAAAGTCTTAAAACTTGGCGGATGTACAATTGGCATATCATTAGTGGTGTTCATAGTAAGGCCACAAATATTACTACCGGCACTAGTGCCTAAATATTTTGTTCCTGCATTTATCGCTGTAACGATAGGATTGAGTAAATCTAATTTGTAAAGTTGATTGACCAATAAAAATGTATTACCACCGCCAACATAAATAGCATCTGTTTGCTCTATTGCAGCTATCGGGTTATTGAACTTTTCAATTCCCGTTACCGTCTTGCCAATTTTATTGAAAGTGTTAGATATATGAGCGGTATATTGGTCATGGCTAATGCCACCCGGTCGAGCATAGGGAATAAAAAGAATGCTACGCGTTTCTTTAAAAAAATCTTCTAATTCCTCAAACAAATAGGCTAAAGGTCCACTACCATAAACGGTTGAGGTACTTGCCATGATAATATTTTTCATACTAAATCTTTTAAGGTGGACAAATTTATCGATATGCGCAATTTTGTTGGGGATTGTTGTGCAAATTTTAGGTTTTTGTCGTAAATTTATTAGATGTCGTAAAATTCTTTTAACAAAAGTTTAGATGCACAAATTAGAGAAATGATGTCACAAAACTATTTCTTTATAATTGCCGAACTAAATAGCTACAACCCATGAAATCAAAACTACTTATTTTAATTGCCTTAGTTGCCTCTTTTGGGATATCAGCCCAGAATATTAGGGAGTCTATCCACGGTAGAATTATCGCAGATGTTGAAGATCTAGACAGGATACTAGTGATTAACACCTCCTCAGGAAAGGATGTTATTACAGATGAGAACGGTGAATTTGATATAAATGTTAAGGTTAATGATGTTATACAGGTACGCGCGTTACAGTTTCAGGAATTTGAAGTAAAAATAACCCAGCCAATTTTAGATTCTAAACGCTTGCGAATTTTTTTGATAGAACAAATTAATAAACTCGATGAAATATTGGTGTTAACATCTGGATTGACTGGCGAACTTGAAAGCGATGTTGAAATGGTAAGGACGTATAATCCAAAATTAGACGCGCTTTATTTTGGTATTAAGCGCAGTGACGAGTTTGACTTCTCTGCAGATAATAGAACCGAGGTTGAGAACAAGGCCATGCACTCCCAAGTGCCTACTATGGTAAACGGTCTTAATATTGTAAACGTGGTAGATCAACTACTACTGCCGTTATTTAGGTCTGGTGCGAAAGCGCGAAAAGATGTGAAAATCCCCAATGTGCCAGAAAACGATATCCAAAATTATCTTGGTTCGGAATTTTTAACCGAAAACTTCAACATTCCTCGCAATAAGGTTGGGGAATTCATAGAATACGTAGAGGATGATAAATTTGATTTTAATCTGCTCAACTACGGTAATGAATTGCAATTTCTCGAGGTTCTCAATCAAAAAAGTAAAGCATTTTTAAGGATTCAAAGTGTTAAGGATTGAAATTAGGCTTACTGTTATAATCGGGCTGTTGGTTACGTTATCGGCAAATTCACAAATGTTGGATTTAACAGGTAAGATAGAGGCATCCTCAGACGTCAACGGTATTCATATTATCAACAAAAGCGCAAACCGTTTTACAGTTTCAGATGACAAGGGTGAATTTATTATCCCGGCCAAGTTAAACGATACGCTGCTCTTTTCCGGTATTCAATATGAAGTTGAGGAGGTTGTTATTGACCAAATCATACTACAAACAAAAAAGCTTTACGTTAACCTTAAGGACAATATCAATCAATTAGATGAGGTTATCGTTGGTAAAATTCTTACCGGAAATCTACTTTCAGATATTGAAAACAGTGATGCCAAGTCCGACCTTAATTTTTATGACGTTGGCATCCCCGGTTATACGGGGAGAAGAAAGACCCAAAGTGAAAGGCGACTTTATGAAGCCCAGAGCGGCGCTGGACTTGTACCGCTCAATCCACTGTTAAACTGGATTTCAGGCAGAACTAAAAAGCTCAAAAATCAAGTTAAGCGCGAGCGTATTGATATCGCCATGACCTCAACCGCAGAATCTTTATCCAGCATACTTTTCGATATAGATGATTTGGATGAAGCCAAACGTAACGAATTTTTCTATTTTGTTGCCGATGACCCTAATTTTATGAAGGTTAGCAGGCTAAATAGCGATTTGCAAATGCTAGAGTTTTTAACTGAAAAATTAAAGGCCTTCAAGATTCAGAGTGAAACAGATTAGATATATATTTTGTTCGATTTTTTTATTTCAGGTTTCGGTATTGTTTTCACAATCTATCGATATAAAAGGTATTATTGTCGCTAATGAAGACATCTCAGGCATTCACGTACTTAATATTTCAGCGAAAAAATATACAATTAGTGGAGCCAATGGCACATTTGAAATTTCGGCTAAATTGAATGACACCATTTTATTTAGAAGTGTGCAATACGAGCCTTTTCAATTGGTAATTGATGAAAAAATCATGGATAAAAAATATGCTAAGATTTATATGACGGATAGGGTTAACCACTTAGATGAGGTTGTTGTCGGGAAAATATTAACCGGAAATCTGCTTTCAGATATTGAAAATAGCGATGCCAAACAGGGTATCAACTTTTATGATGTTGGCATCCCAGGCTACACCGGGAGGCGGAAAACACAGAGTGAAAGAAGACTTGCGGAAGCAGACAGTGGTAAGTTTTTATATTTTTATGGGGTAGGCTTCGCTATTAATGTTCATAAAATTTTAAATCGAATAAGTGGTAGAACTAAAGAAATGATAGGACGAGTTTTTGCTGAGGAACAGGTTGCGTGTATTGATAGAACACACGCCGAATATTCAGAATTACTTTTTGATGACGAACAGCTTGCAGAACATCTTATCTTTGGCTTTTACTTATATGTATCGGAAGATTCAAACTTCGGCAAGCTTTGTAAAAGCGATAATCGTTTAGTAATGTACGAGTTTTTGGTTGGAAAGCTCATGGAGTTTCAAAGTAGTGATGAGCTTTTAAAAAATTGAAAAAGAAGACCTTAGAGGTTTTAAAACCCTCAAAGGTCTAAACACAGAGTTAAGTATTCTGCTTACGCAGGAATCTAGAAAAATCCAACCCACCATAATTTCCAGAACTCATCATGAGAATGGCAGCGTTGCCGAAGTCTTGCTCAAATAAAAAATCCTCGAACGCTTTTGGATTCGTAAATATTTTAAGGTCATCTCGTTGAAATGCCTCGGCAATTTGAGATTCACTTACTTCATCTAATTTTTTTATGGCCACAGCGTCTGGCGAATAGAATACAATTGCTAAATCAGCTGCATCAAGCGCACCTTTATACTCCTTTAGAAACTCAGAGTTTAAGCTGCTGTAAGTATGTAGCTCCAAACAAGCGATTAACTTACGTTTGGCGTATTGTTCTTTTACGGCTTCTGTCGTGGCTTTAACCTTACTGGGGGAATGTGCAAAATCCTTATAGACTACAGTAGAATTTGTCTGGGCTATTTTTTCTAAGCGTTTGCTGGCGCCTTTAAAGCTTGCAATGGCTTCGTAAAAATCATCTTCATCGATACCCATGTGTTGGCAAATCCACTTAGCCCCAGCCAGATTATTCAGGTTATGATTCCCGAAAATTTCAATCGGTAAATCGCCTTCGGGCGTGGCCAAAATTGTCTGTCCATCCTCTACTCGATAGTCTGGTGTAGCGTAAGGTATTTTTCTAATGGCATTTTCACTGGCTTCTACCACACGTTTTACTTCAGCATCGTCTTCGTTATAATTTATGCTACCGCCAACGACGATGCTGTCCACAAAAATTGAGAATTGCTCTACGTAAGTTTCATAGGTGGGGAATACATTAATGTGGTCCCAAGCGATGCCGCTAAGTAGGGCAATATTTGGTTTGTATAAGTGAAATTTAGGACGAAGGTCAATCGGTGAGCTTAAATATTCATCGCCTTCCAGAACGATAAAGTCATTGTTCTCGGTTAATTTTACCATGACGTCAAAGCCATCTAACTGCGCACCCACCATATAATCCACATCCCGGTCGTGATAGTGCATAACGTGTAAAATCATTGAGGTAATTGTCGTTTTACCATGGCTACCTCCAATCACGACCCGGGTTTTGTGCTTGCATTGCTCGTAGAGAAACTCGGGGTAGCTGTAAATTTTCAAATCCAGTTGTTTTGCCCTTAATAATTCTGGATTATCGGCCTTGGCGTGCATGCCTAGGACAATGGCATCTAAATCTGAATTGATTTTCTCAGGAAACCATCCAAAATCTTTGGGCAATATACCTTTTTCCTCTAATCTTGATTTTGAAGGGTCAAAAATGTTATCGTCACTACCCGTAATACTGTAGCCCTTGTTGTGAAGTGCAATGGCAAGATTGTGCATGGCGGCACCGCCAATGGCGATAAAGTGAATGTTCATGTAGTGTAGTTTCTAAATTCAAATTTAGTGTTATGACACGAATTACACGAATTATCAGGAATTGAAATTTCAATAGGCTCAATCGAAATTAATAAATTCAGTTCAACCTTCAACACAAATTAACAATCCAATCCCTGAGCTTTTTTAAGGCGCGATTTCAGCTTAAGATGATAGAGGTGTTTAAAGGTTTTTGGATTTAATTTTCAGAATTAAAAGCCCAAACGGTTAATCTTTCAAGTTTTTTGCAATCCCGCTTCCTTTTCAAGAAAAAGCAATGTGTTTCAATCCTTTTGCGCCTCTGCGTTTTTGTGAGACAATAATCAAAGCCCTAAAATCTTCTCCTTCTCCTCCTCAAAAACCTCAATTTCTGGCAAATTATCAATAGCAAGATTTATGTACTTTAAAGCCTTTTCCTTTTTATTTTGATGTTTCTTTATTTGTGCTAAACGGTAGTAAGCCCAAGCTTTAGGAACACCATCTTTTGCAGAGTGATTTTTGATATAAGTAAGTAAACAGTTTTCGCCTTTTTTTAGTTGAATATTGTATTCTGCACAAACTTTACCTATTTGATAATGCATGGCGTTGCGTTTGTGTACTTTTTTAGAGGCTTCCAAATTGGCAATGGCTTTTTTGGGCTGTTTTTCGTTTTCGTAAAGTGTAGTCAACTTATTGTAACAGGTGTAACTCCCGCCTTCTTTAATCGCCATTTTGTAATATGTTTCGGCGAGTTCTGGCGCCTTATCGTATTCGTAGATATAGCCCTTTGCCAAATAGCCGTCCACCTTAGATAGATTTTCAAGTTCATTGGCGTATTTCAACGATTTATTTCTGCTCCCCCCAATTATACCAGGTAATTGCATGTATAATTCAACCAAGGCCCAGCGGGTTTCTATGTGCTTAGGGTCGAGCTCAGCTGCTTTTAAAAACGCTTCTTTTATGTCACCAACAATCATTGCTGCAGATAATTTGTTTATCTGCATTGCTTTCATACCCAAGGCTCCGCCGTATTTGTAGTGGTAATTCGCATTGTTTGGCTCTAATTGCGTCAACTTTTTATATTCAATAATCGCAGCATCCCATTTCTTCTGATAGCCATAAGCATCACCAAGAAGTTCAATCCCTTCCCGGTCATTTTTATTGGAGTTAATGTAGGCAGATAATTTTTTTTCGGCCTTTGCATACGCTTTGTTTTTTAATGATTCACGACCACTTTCAAGGGTATTCTGACAAAACAGCGAGGTGGAAACCGTCAAGAATAAAATAAATGTTTTCATGCCGATAGTTACGTAAAAAGTGTACTGCAGGTTTATGGTATTGTTTTTGACAATTGAATTTGCAAAGATAATTGGTTTAGGGTTCGAATTATTAACTTCACTCCCAAATGATGGTTTGCGCCATTGTAATTATTATATTCTGAGCTCTAAATTAACAGTTGAAATGAGCCATAACAAATCTGGATATGAACTATATGTATTAAAGGCGAATTCAATCTGACCTTTAAAAAATTAAAATTTGAACAGATTAAAAAAAACAATCAATATGTCAATAGCTTCAAGATTTTTAATAGCGACTATTTTAATCGGTTTTACGCAGTTTGTATCGGCGCAAAACAGCAATTACAATAAGCTTTGGGAGGAGGTCAATACATTTGAGAGAGATGGGTTACCAAAATCTGCATTAAAGGTTGTTGAGCAAATTTCTAAAAAGGCAACTGCTGAAAGCAATACCCCGCAACGTTTAAAGGCATTGCTTTTTAAAAGTAAATACGCCCTTATTTTAGAAGAGGAGGCGCAATTAACCATTGTTAAAAATTTTAAAACCGAAATAGAAAAAAGCAAAAATCCCGAAAAACAGATTTTACAGAATATGCTAGCGACCATGCATTGGCAGTATTTTCAGCAAAACAGATATCGATTTTACAATAGAACAAACACCACCCAAAAAGTAAATGAAGACGATTTTAGAACTTGGGACCTTCAAACGCTTTTTGATGAAATTCAATACTACTACAAGGCATCTTTGAGCGAGTCAAAAGCTTTACGAGAAACCCCGGTTGAGGAATTTTCGGTAATTATCAATGAACAAATGGGCTCAAAAACATTCCGACCCACACTTTACGATATTTTAGCGCACAACGCACTTGAGTTTTTTAAAACTTCTGAAAATACCATAAGCAAGCCTGCTTACAAGTTTGAAATTAAAAATTCCGAATTGCTATCAACCGCATCTACATTTTGTGATTTTAATTTACAGTCCAAGGATTCTACTTCACTACAATTAAATGCATTAAGGATATATCAAGATCTAATCTGTTTTCATTTAGAGGATAAAAACCCGGCAGCTTTGGTTGATGTGGATATTGACCGCCTAAACTTCGTAAAGCAGTATGGGGTCTTTCCGGATAAGGACAAGCAGTTTTTAAGCACTTTAAAAAAAGCTACAGTAATCTATTCAGACAATGCAATTTCGGCACTGTACGATTTTGAAATAGCAAATCTATTTGCGCAACAAGGTAGAAATTACAACCCAGAGACGAATCCAGAACACCGTTGGAAATTAAAGGAGGCGATGGCCATCTGTAATGAGGTGCTAAAACGCTTTCCTAAAAGTCGGGCGGCCGAAAAATGTCAATATTTAAAACAAACAATTTTAAACCAATCCCTTAATATTACCTCAGAAACTATAATACCTGAAAACCATTTTTCTAGATTTTTAATTAGGTATGCTAATCTCAAAAATGTTAGTATTAAAATATTTGATGTCGGGGTAGCTGAAATATCGAGCTTCAACAGAATTTATAAAGATGATAAAAGGTTAAATTTTCTTCAAAATAAGTCTGTTGCCGAGCAGTGGCGTATCAAACTAAAGGACGAGGGCGATTATCAAAAACATGCCACCGAAGTCATTGTACCCAGACTAAAAAATGGGCATTACATCATTTTAGTAGAAACCGAAACAGACGAAAACACCTACGCTACCCAGACCCTTCAGGTGACAGATTTTGCTTTGGTGGACAATTCTTCCGATGATGTTATTAAGTATCAAATTATCAATCGAACTAATGGAAAACCAATAGCTAATGTTTCCGCAGAGCTAAAATTTCAGAATAAATACAACGGAAGCTATAAACGTGAGCAATTGGTTACAAATAAAAATGGGTTCATCTCTCTAGATAAAACCTATCAACGTTATCAAAATTTGAGCGTTACCTTAAAAAAGAATGACCGAACCGCTTACTTCGATGGGTTCTACGCCTACAGAAAGTACAACAACCAAGAGGAAGCTATACGTTACAAAGGTTTCTTGTTTACTGATAGAAGCATTTACAGACCTGGACAGACCGTTTATTTCAAAGGGATAGTAATGTCGATAAAAGATGAAAAATCTAGGGTGCTTTCTAATGAAAAAGTAAAAGTCACGATACGAAATGTTAACTACGAGGAAGTAAAAACTGTTGAGTTAGTAACCAACGAATTTGGCTCGGTTTCAGGGGAGTTTATTTTACCAAATAGTGTTTTGACTGGGCAGTTTACTATGGAATTAAAAAGCGATTCCCACAAATTAAATGCAAGTTATTATTTTTTTGTTGAAGAATATAAACGTCCCAAATTTGAAACCAATTTTAAACCCGTTACCGAAAGCTTTAAGGTGAACGATTCGGTAAGCCTAACCGGAAAGGCCTTGGCCTATGCCGGCAGTAATATTACCAATGCCAAGGTGGTTTACCGTGTAATTAGAAAAGTACAATTTCCACGCTGGTACTACTACTACCGACCTTGGTTTAACAGCGAACCCCAAGAAATCACAACTGGTGAAACGACCACCAATGAAAAAGGCGAATTTGAAATAACATTTTTAGCCCAACCAGATAAAAGTGTTGAAGAAAGTAGCCTACCTATTTTCAACTATGAAATTACCGCGGATGTGACTGATATTAATGGCGAAACCCGAAGTACAATTACCATAGTTAACGTAGGGTATCACTCACTTTTGGCGACCGTTTCAGTTGAAAGTACGCTTGAAAAAACCAAAAAAAACCACAATATTTCAATTAACACCAGAAATCTCAACGGCGAATTCGTTCCAGCCAAAGGAAGCCTAAACATATATAAGCTCAAAGCGCCAGACCGTGTTTTGCGACCCCGACCTTGGAATGCCCCAGATTACCAAGTTATTCCCGAAGTTGAATTCAAAGAAAAATTTCCCCATGAAGCCTATGGAGAGGAAGCAAACCCATTTAATTGGGAAAAGGGGGAATTGGTATTTGAGTCTGATTTTGATACCGGTGAAAACAAGCAAATTGAGCTTGGAAATATTAGAAAATGGGAGTCAGGTAAATATATCGTTACGCTCGAAAGTGAGGATAAGTTCGGTCAAACAGTAAAGGATAAAGCCCGATTTGATGTGTTTGGCGAAAATGACAAAACCTTGGCGGATAATAAATTGTTTTCAATTTCAGCAAATAAGGAAAATTACGTGGTTGGCAATAATGTAAAGGTGACTCTGGGTAGTTCGGCTAAAGATGTAGTGGCGACTCTTCAGGTCGAAAAAGCCGGCGAGATTGTTAAGACATTTATTGTACCGCTAAATGACTCCAAAAAAACCTTGGCGATTCCCGTGAAGCAAGACGATGTGGGTGGGTTTGTAATTCACTATAGCCTGTCCGCATTCAATAGCTTTATTGGTTCTACCTTAAATATAAATGTACCCTATCCCAAAACCGATTTAGTCATTGAAACCGTCTCCTTTAGGGATAAATTACAACCGGGTACCTATGAAACCTGGAGTTTTAAAATCAAGGGGCCTAAGGGCGAAAAAGTTTCAGCAGAGCTTCTGGCAAGTATGTACGACGCCAGTTTAGACCAGTTTAAACCACATAATTGGAGTTTCATTCCTATTGATTTGGCATCATACCGTTCAAAAATCAATTTGAATGCGAGACAGAGTTTTGGTAGCAAGGGGTTTAGGATGTTTAATCAAAACCGGAATTATTATAATTATCCTCAGCAGGATTACGATAGATTGAATTGGTTTGGGTTTTATTTTGGAAATCAATACCAAAACAAAAAAAAATCGGGAGTTGTTAGGAATGAATCGGTTGCTATGAGTGCAGTTCAAGTGGTCGAGGATGAAGCAAATCTCGAAGAGGTTGTTGTTACTGGTTACAGTGAAACCGATAAATCAAGAGCAAACAACTTGCAAGGTAAAGTTGCAGGTGTGGAGGTAGAAGCTAATTTAGTTGATGACCAAACAGTCAAACAGCAAAATTTCAAAAACCTCAAAATCCGCAAAAATCTTCAAGAAACCGCTTTTTTCTTTCCGCAATTAAAAACAGATGCAGAGGGCAACCTGAGTTTTAGTTTCACAACGCCAGAAACCTTGACCAAATGGAAAACGCAGCTATTGGCTCATACTAAATCCTTGGAAAGTACCTTAACCAGTATGGAAAGCGTCACCCAAAAAGAAGTTATGGTCATACCCAACGCCCCACGTTTTTTGAGGCACGGTGATGACATCATAATCAGTACTAAAATAGCCAATCTTACTGATAAGGAATTATCAGGTCAGGCAAAATTGGTTTTAACAAACGCAATTTCTGGAAAGGACATTACTTCAGAATTACTGACACGTAAGAGTGATGCTCCCCAATTGGGGGAGCTGTCCGAAGGGCTGAGGGACATTTCTTTCACGGTCAGTCCTAGCTCAAACACACAGGTGTCATGGCAACTTAAAATTCCGGAAAATATTGACGCCGTTCAATACAAAATCTTAGCGGCTACTGGAAATTTCAGCGATGGCGAGCAAAATGCCCTACCTGTTTTAAGTAATAGAAAGCTGGTAACCGAAACTTTGCCCATGTGGGTTAAAAGCAACCAGACAAGAACCTTCACTTTAGATAAATTAAAGACCAACACGTCCTCAACTTTAAAACACCATAATTTGACCTTAGAGGTAACCAGCAATCCTGCTTGGTATGCCGTTCAAGCCTTACCATATTTAATGGAATATCCTTACGAGTGTAATGAACAAACCTTTAGCAGGTACTACGCTAATGCCCTTGCGCGCCATATTGCAAATAGCAATCCGCGAATGAGGGAAGTCTTTGACCAATGGGCAAATACCGATGCCTTACTGAGTAATCTTGAAAAAAACGAAGCACTAAAATCAATCTTGATTCAGGAAACACCTTGGTTAAGGGATGCACAGAGTGAAACCGAACAGAAAAAGAGAATTGGCTTACTGTTCGACCTTAACAAGATGAAAAACGAATTGGAAAATTCAAAACGTAAATTAGAAAATAGTCAAATGAGTGATGGTGCGTGGCCTTGGTTCAATGGTGGCCGCCCCAACCGATTTATTACCCAACACATCATATCCGGTTTCGGTCATCTTCTCAAGCTTGGTGTTATTGACCAGGAGTCTGCGACCGGCGAATCTGTGATTAAAAAAGCCATCGCCTACTTAGATTCAGAATTCGTTCAAGAGTATAAAGACCTAAACAAGAATAATAAAGATGTCGATTTAACCCAAGATCATCTCAGCTCCACCCAACTGCATTATTTGTACATGCGTAGCTTTTTTCCGAAGCTAATAAAGTCAAAGGACGTCCAAAGAATCACGGGTTATTATCAAAACCAAATTCAAAAATATTGGTTAAGCCGTCCGTTATATTCAAAAGGATTAATAGCTTTGGTTATGCACCGAAGTGGAGATACCACAACCGCTGCGAAAATTCTCAAATCCCTAAGGGAAACCAGTATCACCTCAGAAGAGTCGGGCATGTACTGGAAAGAGAATACGGCATCATGGCTCTGGTACAAAGCACCAATTGAAACCCAGGCTTTGATGATTGAAGTGTTTTCTGAAGTGGATGTTTCCAACAAAAAAGATGCGGCGAATCTAAGCGATATTGATAATTTGAAAATTTGGTTACTTAAAAACAAGCAAACCAATAAGTGGGACACTACGAAAGCCACAACAAAAGCGGTCTATGCTCTTTTACTTTCAGGAAGCGATTGGTTGAGTGTTACTGAAACGGTGAATGTTGAAATAGGAGGACAGTCAATTTCCCCTGAAAAATTAGATAATGTAGGGGTTGAGGCAGGAACTGGCTATTATAAAACCTCATGGCAACCTTCGGAAATTTCGAGTGACCTGGCAACGGTTACACTTAGTAAAAAGAATGTAGGCATCACATGGAGTGCGCTTTACTGGCAGTATTTTGAGGATGTGGATAAGATTAGCTCGGCTGATAGCCCGCTTTCTGTGAAGAAAAAACTCTTCAAAAAAACCATTACCGATAGGGGAGAACAGATGTCTCAAATAGCTTCGGAAACCAATTTAAAAGTTGGTGATTTGATAAGGGTTAGAATTGAACTTAAAACAGAACGTAAAATGGAGTTTATTCACTTAAAGGATATGCGAGCCGCTGGATTAGAGCCTATTAATGTGCTTTCAAAATATAAATATCAGAATGGATTAGGCTATTATGAAAGTACTAAGGACGCCTCAACTAACTTCTTCTTTGATAATTTACCGAAAGGTGTTTACGTTTTTGAATACGATTTAAGAGTTAATAACGCGGGAAACATGAGTAATGGTATAACCACCGTACAGAGTATGTATGCACCTGAATTTAGCAGCCATAGTAAGGGTGTAAGGATTACCGTAGAATAAAATACAGCCGTAAACTTGCGACTGGCCCCATTTTTACAGCTGGCTTATTTTTATATTAATGACGGGATTTTAGTACCTCAGGCATTTTTGCTTGAAAACGTTTAAGCCGGGGTATGGATACATTTCTAATATAAGGCTGATTGGGATTACGTTTTTCATAATCTTGATGATAACCCTCTGCTTCCCAAAATTTTTGAAACGGATAAATCTCTGCAGCCACAGGCTCTTTTAATGTTTTGGCTAGGGCAGATACCTTATTTTCAATAACTTCTTTCTGCTCCATATTTTGATAAAAAATAATCGAGCGATACTGAGAGCCTCGGTCAGGTCCTTGTCCGTTGACTTGCGTTGGGTCCTGGGATGCAAAATAAACGTCAACCAAAGTTGGGAAACTCACAATTTCTGGGTCGTAAATCACTTCAACTGCTTCTGCGTGTCCAGTTTTTCCCGTGTTGCTGGACTCATACGTAGGGTTTTTTGTATGGCCTCCAGAATAGCCCGAAATAACCTCATCAACACCTTTTACGCTTTCATAAATAGCTTCAACGCACCAAAAGCAGCCACTGGCGAAATAGGCTTTTTTCATCCCGTTTTCAGTAGGAACTTCAACAGGTTCTGCGTTTATAACTTTTTGCTGCGCTTCGCTGTAGTTCTTTTGTTGTGCTGAATTTTGGCAACTCAATAAGCCAATAAAAAGTAGCGTAAATACTGTATGTTTCATTTGATTTGTTTTTCTTACAGTCGTAAAAATTACCTAGACCTTAAGCAATGTGCCGTGAAAATTTTATTAAAATTTCATAATACCTTGATCAGAAATAAAAAAAGTCCCGTTAGGGACTTTAAGTTGCTAAGAGGTTACCTCTTACAATTTAGCAAACATTTTTAGCATTTTTTCACTTTCCTCTTCGGCTAATTGGGCATCAACCAGTATTCTGCCACTATGTTCGTCTGTGATAACTTTTTTACGGGATGCAATTTCTACCTGGATTTGTGGTGGAATGGTAAAAAACGAACCTCCAGAGGCACCGCGTTCAATTGGCACAACAGCTAAACCGTTCTTAACATTATTTCTAATGCGGGAATAGGCGTTGGCCAGACGTTCATTCAACTTTTTCTTGTACTCTTCAGATTTTTTTAATAGAGTATCTTCTTCCTTTTGGGTCTCGGCAAGAATTTCATCGAGTTCACTCTGCTTGTGCTTTAAATGACTTTTACGATCTTTTAATTTTTCCTTTGTTTCATCAATAACTTCCTTTTTCTGCTCAATTTGGGCGTTGTATTCATTGATGTGTTTTTCTGCTAGTTGTATTTCTAGCTCCTGAAATTCAATTTCCTTCGTAATGGAGTTGTATTCCCTGTTATTTCTAACATTTTTTTGCTGCTCATTGTATTTTTTGATGAGGGCCTTCGCTTCCTCAATCATGTTCTTCTTTCCATTAATATCATCCTGAATGAGCTCCAAGTTCGTATCTAATTTCTCAAGACGTTTATTAAGACCTTCGACTTCATCTTCTAAATCTTGAACCTCTAAGGGTAGTTCACCTCTTAAATTTCTAATTTCGTCAATTCTTGAGTCGATTAATTGCAAGTCGTATAGTGCTCTCAATCGGTCTTCAACAGAGGCCTCAGCTTTTTTTGCCATAATTATGAATACTTTACCGGATTTGTATTTGTAGTTGATAAAATGACCTTACCTGTCGGAAAGGCAGGTGCAAAATTAGTGATTTTTTTTGAGAGATAGTCCACTAAAAAGTTTTTTGTAAACTGTTCACTTTCATAGTGCCCAATATCGGCCAGTATAATATTTTTTTCAGCTGAAAAAAAGTCGTGATATTTTAAGTCTGCTGTGACCAGAATATCTGCGCCAGCTCGTTTTGCCGCACTGATAGCAAAACTGCCTGAGCCTCCCAGAACAGCAACTTTATTAATTCGATTAGAGCTTATTTCTGAATGACGAATTGTAGGTATATTAAATAATGTTTTCAAATTTGTTAAAAAACCAGTGGTTTCTACGGGCTTTTTCAACTCACCTACCATTCCCATTCCTATATGCTGATGCTGGTTATCTAGGGTGGTAATTTCGTAAGCTACCTCTTCGTACGGATGGTGCTTAAATAGTGTCGCTAGTATTTTAGATTCTAAATGCTTGCTAAAGGTTATGGATATATTAATTTCTTTCCCTTCGTGTAGTTGACCTCTTTTGCCAATTGTTGGATTGGAGAAGTCATTTCCCCTGTACGTTCCAAGACCTTTAGTATTAAAACTACAGCTATCGTAATTACCAATACTTCCTGCTCCCACAGAAAAAAGAGCTTGGCGTAATTGCCCAGCTTGTTTTTTAGGGACGTAGGTTGATAATTTTTTGATAACTGCTTTTTTCGGAATTAAGATGCGTTTGTTGGTCAATCCCAATTTGTTTGAGATAATATCATTTACACCCTTTTTAGCATTATCGAGAGCGGTATGGATTGAAAATATGGCGATTTCATTTTTTATGGCTTTTATTACGGTACGTTCTACATAGGATTTTCCTGTTAGTTTTTTGAGCCCCTTAAATATGATTGGATGAAAGCTAACAATTAAATTGCATTTGGTTTTAATCGCCTCCTCGACAACAGATTCTAAAGTGTCTAATGTAACTAAAATACCGGTTACTTCTGTCTCGGAGTTCCCGACCAAAAGGCCTACATTGTCAAAATCCTCCGCATAGGCCAACGGGGAAAGTTGCTCAAGACTCTCGATAACATCCTTAATAATCATATAATTTGTGATATGGCATTCAAAACAAAGATAAAATTTTTACATTCGTTCGGATGAAGCTTCTGCGCAAAATTCTTTTTCCGTTCGTACCAATCTATTACTTGGTAATTTGTTTGCGCAACTGGCTTTACGATAGCGGCCTAAAAACAGCGGTGAGTTATGATTTTCCTGTGATTTGTGTTGGGAATTTGAGCGTTGGTGGTACCGGAAAGACACCTATGATAGAATATTTAATCAGGCTCTTAAAAAATCATTATAAAGTAGCAACGCTGAGTCGTGGATATGGAAGAAGAACAAGCGGTTTCCAAATGGCAGATTTAGATTCAAATGCCATGACTATTGGTGATGAGCCTTTTCAGTTTTATAATAAATTTAAGGATGTTTTGGTTGCTGTTGACGCAGATAGACGAAATGGTATTAAAGCCATTAATTCTAATCATGACCCCGAGGTCATATTATTGGATGACGCTTTTCAGCATAGAAGCGTAAACGCAGGGCTCAATATTTTACTTACTTCTTATGGAAACCTTTACAGCAATGATATACTCTTACCAACAGGAGATTTAAGGGAGCCAAGGACGGGCGCAGACAGAGCAGATGTGATTGTAGTCACTAAATGTCCTAAGGATGTTTCTGAAGAGAAAAAAGCCAATATTATTAAGAGCCTTAAGCCCTTGCCGAAACAGGACGTTTTTTTTAGTTGGATCTATTACGATGAATTTGTTTATGGAGATTGTAGTAAAACAAGACTAAATTCAATAAGTGGCCTAGAAGTTAGCGTGGTGACAGGTATAGCAAATCCTGCAACGTTCGTGCAATATCTGAGTTCTATAATTGGAGACTTTAAACATTTTCGTTTCAAGGACCATCATCGTTTTTCTGATGGAGAGATTATGTTGCTGCAAAAACAAGAACTAATTATAACCACCGAAAAGGATTACGCTAGGTTATTGCCCCGCTTAAAAAATACTAACACAATATTATATTATTTGCCAATTTGTTTTGTTATAGACAAAGGCACTACTTTTAAAGAGAGCATATTAAAATTTGTTAACTCCTATTGAACTGCTGAAACGGTTTTTTTATTAGATGAAAGTTCCTCAAACAATTTTTTCTCAAAATCTTCTTGTTTAAAGGGTTTAGAAATAATGTCGTCAAAACCAGCCTCATCAAATTCAGGCATTTTATCTTCGAGCGTTACTGCGGTAAGTGCAAAAATAGTAAGTTCTTTATCAAATTCCCGAATACGTTTCGTGGCTTCGAGCCCGCTAATTCCTGGCATGTGTATGTCCATCAACACGACATCGTATTCAGAGTTTTTTACTTTCTCCACGGCATCTTCGCCATTATCGACCACGTCGCATTTAAGATTCATTTTGTTAAGAATCTTCTTCGTAATCATTTGATTGATTTTATTGTCTTCGACAATCAATATTTTAATATTGGAAATATCCAAAGCTTTAATGTTTTCTGAGTAGTTTTCGGTTTCTATTTTAGCGGTTTCTGGGGCGTAAGTTAGTGGAATTTCAAAAAAGAACGTAGATCCTTTTCCAAGTTCGCTTTTTAAGAAAATCTTTCCTTTAAGAATTTCAATCAATCCTTTTACAATGGAGAGTCCTAATCCTGTACCACCGTATTTTCTATTGATTTGTATAGAGCCTTGCGAGAAGCTCTCAAACATGTTTTCTTGTTTTTCCTTGGAAATACCAATACCGTTGTCCTCAATTTCAAATCTAATAGTGTGCTCATCACCGTTCTGGGATATGCTATAGACCCGCACCCAAATATCGCCGTCTTTGGTGAATTTAATTGAGTTACCGATAAGGTTAATCAAGATTTGGGATATTTTTAGATTATCCCCAACAAAGGTTTTTTCTAGGCCTCTTTGATAATCAAAATGAATTTTCGTGCCGTTATTCACTGCAGAATTGTTCAACGCCGAGCATACGCTCTCCACCTTGGTTTTCAAATTGAACAATACTGGGTCTAACTCAACTTTATTGGCTTCGATTTTATTGATTTGAAGAATGTCATTTATGAATTGCAGTAAATACTCTCCTGAAAATTTAAGTGATTTTAAATGTGGTATTTGTTTTTCTTGCGGTTCTTCTTCCAATAGCATTTTGGTCAAGCCTGTTACTGCATATAGGGGCGTTCTAAGCTCATGTGTAACCGTAGATAAAAAGTTAGCCTTTGTTTTTGAGGCTTGTTCTGCGCGTTTCATGGCCTCGATTAAATCATCATTTTTTTCATGAAGCATATTATTTGATTTCAGCCTAATGTTATTGTTCTTGTAAAGTGCTAGTGTTAAAAGAGACAAAATGCTTATTAAGGCTATGCTTAAGATGGTGGTAATCTTGGCCAAGCTACTTTCAGATTGCTGCTCCTCTAGTTGGGTCTTTAGTTCTTGGTAATCGGCTTGGTTGTATGCTTCTATATATTCTGCTCTTTGTTCTGGTGAGAGATTAGCGCGTTTTACATTTAATATTGAATCAGAAATCTCTAAATGCTTTGAGAGATTAATATGGGCCAACTTGTAGTCTTCGTGTGCTTGGTTAATCTTGCTTAGGGTTAAATAGGCTTCACTTAAATTTTCACTCAACTCGTTTGATTTGGCAATCTCTAGGCCGCTCTCTAAACTATTAAGTGCTTTGTCTGCATCACCAATCTTTAATAAGATTTTTGCATTGTAAATATGTGCGCTAGAAAGTATAGCTAATTGGTCGTGCCTATTGGCCAATGTTATTGCTTCCTTTAAAAGGGATAGCGCTTTTTCAAAATTGTTAAGTTTATAGTGTATTTTGGCCTCAATTAAGGTTACCTCTGTAGTAAGCGCTTCTAAATCATTTTCATTGAAAAGCGTCTTTGCCGAATTGAAATAGTCAAGTGCTTCCTGATATTCCTCAAGGCTGTTATGCAGTTTGCCTTTGTAGCCGTATGTAATGGCAAGATTGCCATAATCACTTAAATCTCTTTGTATTTGTGCGGCTTTTGTAAGGGAGGCTAATGCTTGCTTATATTTTTTAAGAGTGTGTTCAAGCCCTCCTATTTTTGATCTTATAATGCCCTCTTTCCTTCTGTCTTCTAATTTAACGGCAATAGCCAGCGCATTCTCAAGTTTAGATCTAGCATTGAAGTAATCGCCCCGCTCTCTGTCAAATTGCGCATAGGTTATATCATCTGTCATTTTTTGGCGCAGGGATTCTACATCCTCATTCTCGTTCTGGGCGTGAACTAGAGGCATAAAGCATAAAATAGCTATTGTTAGGTATAGCTTAGTGCAAGGCATATGAAGATTTATGTACAGACAAATATAATAATTTAATCGACAAACGTTATGTTTTTATCGTCAAATTACATAATAAATCTAAAATTCTTTGAGAATAGCCAGTTTCATTATCGTACCAGCCGACTATTTTCACCATATTTCCTATTGCAGAGGTCATTAGTGAGTCAAATACACAGGAGTGCGGATTTCCTATAATATCAATTGATACTATGGGGTCTTCGGTATATTGAAGGATGCCTTTTAGGGAGGTTTCAGACGCTAATTTAAACGCATCGTTTATCTCTTTAATTGATATTGTTCTATCTACATTTAAGGTAATATCGGTTAGGGACCCATTGGCAACGGGCACACGAATACCGCAGCCCCCTATAACTTCTGAAAGTTCTGGAAATATTTTTGTAAGTGCTTTGGCAGCACCAGTTGTGGTAGGTACAATCGACTGTCCGGCAGCTCTGGCGCGGCGAAGGTCTTTATGGGGTTGGTCGTGCAGGCTTTGGTCAGTAGTGTAGCTATGGACTGTGGTTATGTATGCTTGTTTTACACCACAAAGCTCATCGATAACTTTAATCATCGGGGCCGCATTGTTTGTGGTGCAGGATGCATTTGATAAGATTGGAGCATCTCTGTTTATTAAGTGTTCATTAACTCCTAGCACCACGGTTTCTATATCCTCATCAATCGGTGGTACAGATAAAATAACGCGTTTTGCGCCATTTTTTAAATGAAATTCTAAATCTCTGTACAATTTGAACTTCCCTGTGGCCTCGATTACGAAATCCGGTTGTAATTTAGACCAATCTATATGTTTTGGATGGTTGCTCTTTAATAAAGGGACATTTCGATTTTTAACGATAATAGCATCTTTTGTATGGCTGATTTCGTATTGGAAAGCACCATGAATACTATCATACTTTAACAGATGGCTTAGCGTTTTGGCGTCTGCCAAGTCATTGATTGCAACGACCTCGATATCATTTCTATCCTCAATAAGTCTAAAAACCCTTCTGCCGATTCTGCCAAAACCATTTATGGCGACCGTGATCATTAGTTGATGTGCTTTTGGGCCTTGTAAGAGGAACGTACCAAAGCGCTACTTTCAACATGCCTAAACCCTAAATCAAGACCAATAGCCTTATATTCGTCAAATTGCTCTGGTTGAATAAATCTCTTTACAGGTAAATGTTTTTTACTGGGTTGTAAATATTGGCCTATGGTTACTACATCAACATCATTTTCCCTTAAATCGTGCAGTGTCTGGATAACTTCTTCGCGGGTTTCTCCCAATCCGAGCATGATTCCTGATTTTGTTCTGCGTTGTCCCTGGTCCTTTAGATATTTTAGAACTCCCATACTGCGATCGTATTTGGCCTGTATCCTTACTTCTCGGGTTAAGCGTTTAACGGTTTCTATATTATGTGAAACTACTTCTGGGGCAACGTCGATAATTCGGTCTATGTGTTTCTCTATGCCTTGAAAATCGGGTATTAGGGTTTCCAATGTGGTTTTTGGATTCATTCTTCTAACCGCCTTTACGGTCTCACTCCATAGAATGCTTCCCATATCCTTTAAATCATCACGATCTACACTTGTTAACACCGCATGTTTAATAGACATTATTTTAATGGACCGTGCCACCTTTTCTGGTTCGTCCCAATCTACGGTTTCAGGTCTTCCGGTCTTTACACCGCAAAATCCGCACGAACGCGTACACACGTTACCTAAAATCATAAAAGTAGCGGTGCCTTCGCCCCAACATTCGCCCATGTTTGGACAACTACCAGACGTGCAAATTGTGTTTAGTTTATACTTATCGACCAAACTTCTAAGTTCGGTATATTTTTTACCTGTTGGAAGTTTCACCCTAAGCCATTTGGGTTTTGGCTGTCTTTGAACTATCGGTTTTGCTAAAGTTTCTGTTTCCATGCAGTTTTATTCTAGGATACAAAGATACAAAGTATATCATTAAAACTTAAAAGGCTGTAAGAAGATACCATCCGCTAAAAGCAATGAGAAAAAGTATCCCAAACCAACTCCAAACGTGCATGGCAAATGAAGGTCTAAAGGCTTTGGGTGTGTGTTTTCCAGAAATAACTAAATAATTCAATACAGCGTAAAACGGCGCGGTAAGAAAAGATAAAATGGTAGCGATTTTAATGAGCCATCCCATCTCTGATTCTAAAAAGAAGAATATTGCGACTGTTCCCAGCATAAGGAGTATGATCCAAAAGGTATAGGACGATTTAAGTTTAGCGTTGAATAAAAGTTCAGTGGTTTTACACATAGCTTTCGGTGATGCATCTAATGTGGTTAAAGTTGTGCTAAACATTGTTGTAAAGGCTGCAACACTAATAAAGATATACGACCATTCGCCTAAATTATAGGTGTAAATTGATATGAGCTGTTTGCTGAACTCACTTGCTTTTTCACTAAATTCCGCTCCACTTTCAAACATGACCAAAGCACCAAGTGAAATAAATCCGAGACCGATAATAATTGTAAAGAAGTAGCCCACGTTGAAATCCCTTCGGCTGGATTTAGCATCGAAGTTATGATTGCTGTTTTTCTTTTCAACCGCCCAGATTGAGTGCCAGATCGAAATATCCAAAGGTGCCGGCATCCAGCCCATAAATGCAATAAGAAAGCCAAGTTCTGTAGCTTGTGGAATAATTTGACGTGTTGATAAATGTACCGTCTGGTTCTTAAAAGCTACAACTACAGCAATTAGGGTACTTAAGGTTAAAATTACAACGATTACCTTTATAAATTTATCAAGAAAGTTGTACGTGCCCCTTAATAAAACCATGGCACAGATAATTAAAATGATAAGCGTCCAGGATTTAGTCCCTATTGTTATGGGCAACAACTCATTAAAAAGCGCTGAGGCCAATCCTGCCGTTACTATGGTCACGGCCGTTTGAATCGTGACCATCGTAGCGAACGTGACTAAAAAGTAGGCTGTTAAAACCCCATTTCCCAGTTTTTTGTACCCGTGTAATAAGGTTTCACCCGTTGCAGATGCATATTTAGGGCCAAAGTGGAAAAAAGGATATTTAACAATATGTATTAATAGTAGAGCCCAAATTAAACCAAAGCCAAAATTTGCACCCGCTCTTGTTGATTGTACCAGATGGGACACGCCAATTGCTGCTGCGGCAAATAAAAGGCCGGGGCCGAGTTTTTTTAAACTAAATGTCATGCAGTTTTATTAATAATACCGGCAAGTAATTTTTTGGCGCGTAATAACTTAACTTTTATATTATTAAGCGGTTCTTCTAGGTGTATTGAGATTTCGTTATAGCTCAATTCGTGGAAAAATCTTAGATTAATGACCTCTTGATAATGCGGTTTGAGCTTTTGGATGTCTTTTTTTAATTTGGCAAGATTCTGTTCTATAATTAACTTGTCTTCTGGGGAAGGTGTTTCATCTATAATACTATTATAGTTGTCATTTTGGTTAGTGCTAAACGTATTGGCTACCGTAGATTTGCGCCTTCTCAATAAATCTATGTGAAGGTTTTTTGAAATGGTAATTAACCAGGTCTTAAACTTGTATTCTGGTTTGTAACTATCAATTTTATCAAAAGCCTTTGAGAAGGTTTGGATGGTTATATCCTCTGCATCATTTTCGTTCTGGGTTCGCTTTAATTGAAAACCATAAACATCATTCCAATAGTAATCTAGAAGAAATTTGAAAGCAAACTGATCGTTGTTTTTAGCTCGCTTTATGGCTTCGTTTACTTCCAATGCTTAGGTTTTGAGATAAGATTATGCATAAAGATATAGAATTGAGTCATAATAAGAACGAATTCGGTCATTGGAAGTGCATAAAGTAAATCTATCTCACCCAATTTTTTAGCTACTTTATTAAAAATGTAGAATTGTAAGACAAAGCGAAACAAGATGGCTACAACAACTAGGTTCCATAAATAAAGGGTGCTCAAAAGGGTAATGGCACTTAGCCAAAATAAAATCTGTGATAAATAAAAAAAACCTAATATTATTTTATGTTTTAGCTTATAAAACCTTGATGTGCTTACATGTCTTCTTTTTTGACGAAGAAAGTTCTTGAGATTGGTTTCCGGTATTGATTCGACAAAGCTATCTGGTTCGATACAATAGGAAGTGTTTTTACTATTGGCAACTTGATTAACGAATAGGTCATCGTCTCCAGACTTAATCCTTATATGTTTTATAAAACCGTTGGCTTCAAAAAACAATTTTTTATTATAGGCAAAATTTCTGCCAACCGCCATATAGGGCAGTCCTATTTGTGCATACGAAAAATATTGAAGAGCGGTCATAAAGGTTTCAAATCGTATTAAACGATTTAAAAAAGAGCCTTTAATTTTCCTGTAGGGGCTATACCCAAGAACGATGTTTTTGCCCGCCGATAAGGGTGAGCACATTTTGCTTATCCACTGGTCTGAGACTGGTTTGCAATCTGCATCAGTAAAAAGGAGGGTATCGCTGGATGCTGCTTTTATGCCGAGCGTTAGGGCGTATTTTTTATTGCCCCAAAACGCGTCAACCGATTTAACATTTACAATCTTAATTCGTTTGTCGCCTTTTTCAAAATGCTCCATTGTTCTTAGCGTATCATCTGAGGAGCCGTCGTTGATTAAAACGATTTCAAAATCAGTATATTGTTGTGATAAAATTGAGGGTAAAAAACGGCTTAGATTTCGAGCTTCATTTTTGGCACAAATAATTACAGAAACCTTAGGTTGTTCATTATTTATGGCTTTGGTATTTGATGAGGGAAATTTGCCGAAAATAAAAATAAAGTAGAGACTTTGTACAATTACCGTTGCAATGAGAACGCAGAAAAGTACGTCTAATATTGTTGGCAAGGATTAGGAATGTTGCGGTTCCGAGCAATTTTCAAACTGATCTGGGGTTTTGCCACAGTAACCACAGGCTTCACCATCTTGATTTAGCATCGGGTTTTGACTCGCACATGTTCCTGCGAACTCACCGTCCTTTTTAGCCCAGATCTTTATGGTAATCCCAGCAATGCCTATACCCAGAAGTAGAAGTGTGATTAAAACAAGAATCATTTTAAATTTTTTACAAAGGTATGGTATTTAGACATAAAAGCCATATTTGGGTTCCCAAATATGGCTTTTAAATGTGGTAGGTAATATTTTCTAATTGTTTTTGCTCTTTAGCTCAATTTCTGCAACCGCTTCATCTGCATTTTCCTTTGCGCTATTTTTGGGTTCAATGGTAATGCTCAAACTAAGGGCATCTTCTAAATACGGTAACTTTTGCATTTTCTTTTCCGAAGGGTCTAAAATACCGAGACTTACAAAGTGGTCTTCCATTTCTGCCCAAATATGGTAGTCCTCATTTTCAGATATCTGCGGAAGCGTCACTACGTCAATCATAGAGGTTTTCTCAACAGGATTTATATAGGCAACGGTCTTTAGGTTTTTAGCTCTATGGTTGCCACGAAATACATACTTCTGGGTTTCTGGATTATTGAGTTCCTGAATTTGACGTTTCATATCGTCCATCAACAAACTATTTCTGTTGATATCGTTCCTCAAATCGTAAATTTCATCTACTACCACTTGATTTTCCTTAACTAATTCTTGATTTTTTTTATACATCAAATAGGATGATCCAGCAAATAGTAAGGCTATAATACTTGCGGCGATGCTGTACCACGGTGTCTTTCTATGGTTTGTATCTAGCGCAACTACAGGGGTATCTTTTACCTTTTCAGATGCGAGGGCCGTCTTAACATTTTCAAGGATAAAGTCTGGCGCCTCCACCGCGTTTGCCTTGGCCAAAATTTCCAGATTTTCTTGCATCTCTTGGTAAGCCAAATCTACTTCGGCGTACAATTTAATGTAGGACTCTATTTTAAAATTTTCATCTGCTGAGGTCTCGCCTTTAACGTAGCGTTCCAATTCGTTAGACTGTAAAAAATCACGTAATGTTTTTTCCATTATTCAGTATGTTTTGGGGCATAGACTTTTTTTAGTTCCCTTAGCCCAATTTTCAATCTCGATTTGATTGTTCCCAAAGGTATATCCAGTTCATCGCTCGCTTCCTGTTGGGTCATGCCCTCAAAAAAAAGAGCCTTCAGTACGATTTGGTACTTTTGTTCCAATCCCGCAACATGTTCCTTTAAATCCATAACATCCTGATTTAAACTAACCGTTGGTAGTACATATACGTCAGATTTATCGATTTGGATTTCCTTTTCAAATCTATTATTAAAACTTCTAAGCTTATCAATAGCCGTATTCTTAGCTATACGGTACAGCCAAGTGAATAATTTTGCTTTTTTTGAATCGTATTTTTTTGAATTTTTCCAAACCTTTACAAAGGTTTCTTGTAGAGCGTCTTGTGCAATTTCTTCATTAATGGTAACTTGAAGAATCACACCGTATAAACTATCGGAATAATATTCATACAATAAGTCCAAGGCTTTTTTATCGCCTTGTTCAAGTAATTTTACTATTGTTTTTTCGATTGGGGCACTCAAGATCTCTTGATTTAAAAATTTCAGAAAAAAATTTCAAATAAAAACATCTAAAATTAATTTCTAGCCGTAACTATTATAAGTTGGTAAAATTAAGAAATAAAAATTAGACGTTTTGCTAACAAAGACATTATGGTAATTTTGTAAAATATAAGTGATTCCTAATATTAGGAAAATTGATTAATAGCTTTTTCTTTTTTTATATTTTACATTAACAAAAGCCTCAAATTATTGGGGCTTTTTGTTTATACGATATTTACCTCCGCTTCTATATTGATATCAAATAGTCTTGAAACTGTAAGTTGGATAAGCCTTGAGAGTTGCAAAAGGTCCTTACCGGAAGCGTTTCCATAATTAACTAAAACCAGGGCTTGTTTTTTATGCACCCCATAATTGCCAAAACGCTTTCCCTTTAAACCTGCTTTTTCGATGAGCCAGCCCGCCGGAACCTTAACTTTATCCTGTGAAATGGGATAGCTTGGAACGGTTGGAAACTCTTTTTTGAGTTTGTCAAACTGTTTTTTTGAGACGATTGGATTTTTGAAAAAACTTCCACTGTTTCCAATTTTATTAGGGTCGGGAAGTTTACTCTTCCTTATGGATATTACCGCGTCTGAAATATTTTTTATCGTGGGTTGGGTTATATTCCTGGATTTAAGTTCATCGGTTATCGCGCCATAACTTGTTTTAAGCTTATGGTTTTTAGTTGTTAAATTAAAAGTAACACTGGTTATGATATATTTTCCCTTAAGTTTGGTTTTGAATATGGAATGCCTATAATCAAAATCGCATTGATTGATTTTAAATGTCTCTATTTTCCCAGTGCTTATATTTACGGCGTCGCATGATTTGAAAACATCCTTAAGCTCAACACCATAAGCACCTATATTTTGAATTGGTGCCGTGCCAACGTTACCAGGTATGAGTGAGAGGTTCTCTAAGCCGCCTAGATTATTCTTAATGCAAAAAACTACAAACTCATGCCAATTTTCTCCCGCATTTGCTTTCACTGATACGTTATTGCCCGAAGATTCAAGAACCTCGATTCCCTTGAGGTCGATGTGCACGACCATGGCATCAATATCTTTGGTTAACAGCATATTACTGCCACCTCCTAGAATGAATAGCTCTGAGTCTTTATTGGTGCGCAGTACCTTTTGCAAATTGCTTACAGTTGAGACCGATACAAATTGTTTTGCCTTTACATCAATACCAAAGGTATTATAAGGCTTTAGTGAAACATCATCTTCAATGCCCATTATTAATTAGGATATAGTTTTAGAGCCTCTTCAAGAATCCGCACCGCTTTTACCAAGCTATCCTTGTTTAGGACGTAGGCGATCCTGACTTGGTTTTTACCTACACCGGGCGTAGAATAAAAACCTCCGGCTGGGGCAACCATGATGGTTTCACCATCTAAATCAAAGTCTTCCAAAAGCCACCGGGCAAAGTCATCTGCATCCTCTATTGGTAATTCTGCAATACAATAAAATGCACCTTTAGGCTTTGCAACGGTAATACCTTGTATTTTTTCCAATTCTAAAATCAACACATCACGACGCCCAACGTATTCCTCTATGACATCGTCAAAATAAGATTGGGGCGTTTCCAAGGCTGCCTCGCTCGCTATTTGCGCCAGGGTAGGAGGGCTTAATCTGGCTTGTGCAAATTTCATTGCGGTTTTCATAACGTCCTTGTTTTTAGAAACCATATAACCAATCCTCGCACCACACATGCTGTAACGTTTTGAAACCGAATCAATCATAATAGCATGGTTCTTCAGGCTATCTTCCTGCATGATAGAGTGAAATGTATTACCATCATATACAAACTCGCGGTAAACTTCATCTGCGATAAGGAACAGGTCATGCTTAATTACAATTTCGGCTAATTGCTTAATCTCCTTTTCAGAATATAGGTAACCGGTGGGGTTGCCAGGGTTGCAAATTAATATTGCCTTTGTTTTGGGTGTAATTAATTTTTCAAATTCCTCAATAGGTGGTAAAGCGAAATTGTTTTCTATTTTCGAAATAACAGGAACAACGTTTACATTTGATGCGGTTGAAAACCCGTTGTAATTGGCATAAAAGGGTTCTGGTATTATTACCTCGTCATCAGAATCCATGATGCTGCCAAAGGTAAAGAGCAAGGCCTCACTCCCACCGGTTGTTACAATGATATCTTCTGGTTCAACATCCATGTTGTATTTAGCGTAATATTCTGAAATTTTCTTCCGGTAACCTTCTGAGCCTTCTGATCTTGTGTAGGCAAGAATTTCCAGCGAATGCACCCTAATGGCATCCATGGCAAGCTCTGGGGTCTTGATATCTGGTTGGCCAATATTTAAATGATAAACGGTCTTACCTTTCTTATAGGCTTCTTCGGCGTATGGAACTAATTTCCTAATCGGGGATTCGGGCATTTTTTGCCCTTTTTTAGAAATGCTTGGCATAGTATATGTTTAAAACGTAAAGGTCAGAAAATTATACCGCTCAATTCATAAAAAATTTATAATTCCGAAAAAAACACATTGCAAAGGGATTTCAGTTATATGCTTAATACTAACGTTTGAAGCTTCATTTTAAAGTGAGCTAACCCGCTTTATTTAATTTAGCTCAAAAAAAAACTCCCTAAGAGGGAGTTTTAGCATTACTTATTAAGAACGTTTTACTGTTCCATGACACTTTTGTCCTTCTTCTCTAGAACGCTAGTTTTATTTGGGTCAACCACCAAACCTTTAATCTTAAGCGCTACAGTTGGCGTTTCAGCATTTGAAGTTACCATAATGGTTTTTCTAATAGGGTTAACTCTATTGGTATCATATTTTACGGAAATTTCCCCTGTTTCGCCCGGCATAATCGGGCCTTTAGGTTTTTTAGGTACCGTACAGCCACAAGTGGACTTCACTTTAGAAATAATCAAGGGTGCATCTCCAGTATTCGTGAATTCAAATACCCGAACCCCATCGGCGCCTTTTTCAATAGTACCGTAGTCAATTGTCTCAGACTTAAATTCAATTTTAGCAACTTTATCTTGTGCATAAGTGCTTAGGCTAAAGACCGCTACACATAAAATTATCATTACATTTTTCATGATATTCATTTTAAATTGAAAATCAAAACTACTTGTTTTTCGCCATACTGCAAAATAATTTAGACGAATAGAGCAATCCTTAACATATAGAATTGATTTGTTAAACATTATTAGTACTGTAATTTTTATGAAATAAGTACTTTTGCCATACAGTGACCAAAAACCTTAACAAAGCATGGAAATCCCTTCAAAATATAAAGCCTCTAACGTTGAGCAGAAATGGTATGACTATTGGCAGGAGCATGACTTTTTTCATTCTGAACCAGATGACAGAGAGCCTTATACCATTGTAATCCCCCCACCAAACGTAACTGGGGTACTACACATGGGGCATATGCTGAACAACACCATACAAGATGTTTTGATTCGTCGTGCCCGTTTACAGGGAAAGAATGCATGCTGGGTGCCAGGTACAGACCATGCATCAATCGCCACCGAGGCGAAAGTTGTAGCCAAATTACGTTCAGAGGGCATTGACAAAAATGACCTTACCCGTGATGAGTTTCTTAAACACGCATGGGATTGGACCGAAGAATACGGCGGCGTTATCCTTGAGCAACTAAAAAAACTAGGCTGTTCCTGCGATTGGCAACGCACCAAATTTACCATGGATGCTGAAATGAGCGAAACCGTGATTAAGGTGTTCGTTGATTTATATAACAAAGGGCTTATTTACCGCGGTTATAGAATGGTCAATTGGGACCCCGAGGCACAAACTACGCTATCTGACGAGGAGGTAATACACATAGAGCGGACTGACAAATTGTATTACGTTAACTATAAAATACACCAGGATGACGGCTATGTTACTATCGCTACCACAAGACCTGAAACCATTTTAGGCGATACTGCGGTATGTGTCAATCCAAAGGACGAGCGTTACGCCCATTTAAAAGGGAAAAGTGTCATCGTACCAATTTGCAATCGGGTTGTTCCTATAATTCAAGATGATTATGTAGATATTGAGTTTGGAACGGGATGTTTGAAAATAACCCCGGCGCACGACATCAATGATAAGGAAATTGGCGACCGCCATAATCTCGCGGTCATCGATATTTTAAATGACGATGCTACCTTAAACAGCTACGGAATGCATCACGAGGGTAAGGATAGGGTTGCTGCTAGGATGGCAATTGCCCAAGAATTGGATGATATGTCGGTTTTAGTAAAAACTGAAGACATTACCCATAGCGTTGGTACTTCAGAACGAACCAAAGCCGTCATAGAACCAAGACTGTCAGACCAATGGTTTTTGAAGATGAAAGAATTGGCGCAACCAGCAATTAAAGCGGTTTTAGAAAATGATGAAGTAAGGTTATTCCCAAAACGATTTGAAAACACCTACCGCCATTGGATGGAAAACATTCGGGATTGGAACATTTCACGTCAATTGATATGGGGCCAACAAATCCCTGCGTATTATTACGGTGAAGGGATAGACGATTTTGTGGTGGCCGAGAATATTGATAGTGCCCAAAGTTTAATTGAGGAAAAGGGAGTTACGATTAAGCGTGATGCTATTCGTCAAGACCAAGACGCACTTGATACTTGGTTTTCTTCGTGGCTCTGGCCTATAAGTGTTTTTGATGGCATTAGAAATCCTGAAAACAAAGAAATAAACTACTACTATCCAACCAACGATTTGGTAACTGGACCAGACATTCTCTTCTTCTGGGTAGCGCGAATGATTGTCGCGGGTTATGAATTTAGAGATAAAAAACCTTTTGAGAATGTATATCTAACCGGTTTGGTTCGTGATAAGCAAAGACGAAAAATGTCTAAGCAATTGGGTAACTCGCCAGATGCTCTAAAGTTAATTGATGAATACGGAGCCGATGGTGTTCGGGTTGGGCTTTTATTGAGTTCAGCAGCTGGTAATGATTTGATGTTTGATGAGGAACTTTGCAATCAAGGCAAAGGTTTTGCTAATAAAATATGGAACGCCTTTAGATTGGTCAAGGGTTGGGAGGTAGCCCATATTGAACAACCAAAACATTCAAAACTAGCATTGCATTGGTACGAGCATAAATTTCAAAACGCACTAGCGGAAATTGAAGATCACTACAGCAAGTATCGCCTGTCTGACGTTTTGATGACCGTATATAAGCTCATATGGGATGACTTCTGTTCTTGGTTGCTGGAAATGATTAAGCCGGCTTATCAACAACCCATTGATGAAACAACCTATCAATCAGTGATAAGCATATTTGAAAACAACTTGAAGATTCTCCATCCCTTCATGCCATTCTTAACCGAGGAAATTTGGCATTATATAAAGGAACGACAGCCAGAAGATGCTTTAATTATATCTAGATATCCAGAGTTTGCTGAATTTAATCCTGATGTTATTTCAGATTTTGAAACCGTCAAGGAGGTCGTTTCCGGCATTAGAACCGTTAGAAAGCAAAAAAACATCGCTTTTAAGGAAGCTGTTGAATTGAAAGTCATCAATAATGAAGGGCTCGATCAAAAATACAACGCTGTGATTGCTAAATTGGGAAATATTTCGGAGTTAACATTAATACATGAAGCTGTTGATGGTGCTTTGACGTTTAGAGTAAAATCAAACGAGTACTTCATACCAATCTCAGGTGCAATTGATATTGAAGCCGAAATTGAGAAACTTTCAGAAGAGTTAACATACACTCAAGGGTTTTTAAAATCGGTTCAAGGAAAACTGAATAACGAACGTTTTGTAGATAATGCACCAGAACAGGTTGTTGCCGCAGAGCGAAAAAAAGAAGCTGATGCTAAGGCTAAAATTGAAACTTTAAAGGCGAGTTTGGCGAGTTTGAGGTAGGATACTAATTAAAAACCTTAAAGATTATTAAAACCTTTGAGTTCTATAATTTGGAACTATTACCACTCATTGATTTTATTACTATCCAACTTCACGAAAATGAAGAGCAGGATGGTAAATCCCCAGAGCCCTGAACCACCGTAGCTAAAGAAGGGAAGTGGTATGCCTACCGTTGGTATCAGTCCCATGACCATACCGGTATTTATGGTAAAGTGTACAAATAATATCGAGGCTACGCCATAACCGTAAACCCGACTGAATTGAGATTTTTGACGTTCAGCAAGAAAAAGCACCCTTATAATTAGCGCCATAAATAAAATAACTACAAATACGCTTCCCATAAAGCCCCATTCCTCTCCAACTGTACTGAATATGTAATCGGTATGTTGCTCTGGCACAAACTTTCCTGTGGTTCTAGTACCTTCTAAAAAGCCCTTGCCTGAAAAGCCTCCGGAACTTATGGCCTTTTCAGATTGTATCAGGTTGTAAGCCTCTTCCTTTTTCATTTGCTCCAGTTTTGCGGGGTCTTTTTCAAGACGCAGCCAAAGACTAATTCGGTTTTGCTGATGTGGTTTTAGGATGGTCTCGTAAAAGAACTTAACCCCAATGGAAAATCCTACCGAGGCCAAGAATAGTAGAATACTAAACAGTAAGATGTTTCTTTTCTTTCTGCGGAAAACATAAAATAAGCCTAAAATTAATGCTACAATAATAGCGGTAATCGTAATCCCAAATTTTAAAGCCAGTACCGCCAAGACAATAGTTGAAATGGCAATGATTAAATAAATTTGTTGCAATCCCTCTCTATAAAAAACAAAGAAAAAAGACGCATAAACTAAAGTAGAGCCTGCATCATTTTGTAACAGTATAAGTAGGGCAGGTAGTATAATTAAACCAACTGCTCGCAATTGGTCTTTTAATTTTGACATATTGGTCTGTAAGTCACTCATATATTTCGCAACAGCAAGGGCTGTAGCGAATTTTGCAAACTCACTGGGTTGAATGGTCATGCTCCCGATACCGTACCAAGAGCGTGCGCCATTTACGTCCTTTCCAAATATAAAAAGCCCCACAAGCGAGAGCATCGCTACGATATAAATGATGCTCGCAAAACGCTCGTAGAACTTAGCCTCCACGGCAAGTGTTAACACAATTAGAACTACGGTTAGACCAATAAAAACAGATTGTTTTCCATAAGGTTGGCTCATATCGAAATAACTGTTAATTTCACCCACGTGTGATGCCGAGAGAATGTTTACATAGCCAAACCCAACTAGCAATATGAACAAAATAATGGTAGTCCAATCAAAACGGAATCCTCTATCTGTTTCTCGGGTCATACTTAATTATTGGGCGGAATGTTGGTGGAAGTAGATAATCGATCACCAGCAGCTGCGTTTGATGCGGGCTCACCTTTCTCTCTTACCGAGGTAATCTTTGGAACCACCTGTAATTTGGTTTGACCGTTAATTTTAAAGGGTTCCCCAGAATAGGGTTTTTTGTATTCGTTCTCAAGGCTATGGGTTAAAATCCAGTCTTCCATATCGGTTCTGGTGATGTTGCCTTTTATGTACTTCTCAATCATTAAACTTGCCATTCTTCCAGCAAATCGGCTTCCCCAATAGCCGTTTTCAACAAAAACAGCGATGGCAATTTTTGGATCATCTTTAGGTGCGAAAGCAACAAAAATTGAATGGTCGGTCAATTGGGTCTTTACGCTATCAATTTTGATGAAGTTTTCTGCGGTTCCTGTTTTTCCGCATATTTCAATACCGGGTATTTGTAAAAATGAGGCCGTTCCTTTATTGTAAACATCAAACATGCCCTGTACAACCGGCTCAAAGTGTTCCTTATCAATACTTGTTACTCTTTTTTCAAGATACTTACTGTCAATAGTGTCCCCTTCAATGTCCTTTATAATATGCGGTGTGTAAAAATAACCCCGATTACCAATTGCAGCGGCCATATTGGCCAATTGTATTGGTGTGCACTCTACCTCGCCTTGCCCAATGGCATTGGATACGATGTAAGTGGAGCCCCAGCGGTTATCGCCGTAAGCACGGTCGTAATAATCGCCATCTGGAATTCTTCCTTTTCGGCCAATTTTTAAATCGTAGCCCAAGTAATTCCCCAGCCCAAAACTCTTGGCATGGTCGCTCCAGACGTTCATGCCTTTGCCGGCATCGTCATATTTATCAATAATTCTGCGGTAAATGTTAACGAAATACGCGTTGCAGGATTGCGCGATACCCGCGTTCATGTCCACAGGACTGGCATGATGGTGGCAGCCCGTTAATCTTCGGCCTTTGTAGTAATACCCCATCCTGCAACCAAAACGTTCTTGGGTATCAACAATTCCCTCTTGAAGTCCGATTAGGGCATTCATCACCTTAAATGGCGAACCAGGCGGATATTGAGCCAAAAGCGTTCGATCATATAAAGGTTTGGCAATGGTATCAAAATGAAGTTTTGTATAGTTTTTAGAGCGGTTTCGACCTACCAAAAGATTGGGATTGTAACTTGGACCGGAAACCATTGCTAGGATTTCCCCAGAGCTCGGTTCTATAGCAATAATCCCCCCGCGTTTATTGGTCATCAATAACTCACCGTATTCCTGAAGCTTAGAATCAATGGTAATGGTAATATCCTTACCCGGTTGGGGCAAGGTATCGTAAATTCCATTTTTGTAGGGCCCAATATCCCGATTAAATCTGTCTTTCTGGATAAACTTAATACCTTTAACACCACGTAGCTGTTTTTCATAAGAGGTTTCAATACCCTGTTTCCCAATAAGGTCGCCCATTTTGTAATAGGGCTGCTCTCTAATTGTACGTTGGTTAACCTCGCCCAAGTCCCCAAGTACATTTGCACCAATTGAGGTTTGGTAATCCCTCAACGAACGCTTTTGGATGTAAAATCCTTCAAATTTCCGCATTTTTTCCTGTAGTGCGGCATAATCGGTTTTTGAAAGTTGAGGAACGAAGACCGATGGTAACCGTGGTGAATAACGGTACGCTTTCTCATAAATACGTTTAAAATCGTCTTTGGAAATTTTAAGTAATTCACAAAATTCAATTGTATCTAGCGGTTTCACTTCACGTGGAATTACCATCACATCGTAAGACGGTTGATTGGCAACTAACAGAACGCCATTTCTATCGTAAACATAGCCGCGTTTGGGGTAATCATAGACTTTCCTTATTGCAATGTCCTCATAAAGCGTATCAGTTGATTCAGTGTACACTTGTAGATAGAAAAGGCGGACAATGAACACGATGCCTACTGTTAAAACCGTAACAAGGAGTAATAGTTTTCTCATTTGCGCTTACTACTAAATAAAATTGATATTAACACACAAAGTATGATAGTAAAAATACTTGAGAATAACGTTTTTTTCAATACTAAAATTATACTCGAGAAGTTAAAAATTTCAAGAAGAAACATCAATATATGATGTAACACAATCAACATTGAAAAGTAACCAATGCGATTACTGAAATCTGTATTGTAGAATTTAAGATTTTGCGTTTCGTACAAGGTGCCAAAGCAAAACCTTAGAACTGGCGGTCTTATAAAAGCTAAAAAAACACTCGCTGCGGCGTGAACACCCCCGGAATCTGAAAACAAATCAACAAATAATCCCAAAAAAAAGCTGATGATGATAAATAGCAGCCTGTTGTTTTTCGCAGGAAACAGTAATATAAACAACACATACGGGTAGGGATTTATACTTCCCATGAAATTGATATGATTAAATAGCAACGCTTGTGCCAATATCAAAACCACAAACCTGATTATGATATGAATGTTTAGGCTATTCATCTACGGGATTTTCAAGTTGTTTGATTTCTGCGGCATCACGATTTATAATAACGTAGGCATGTGCCAAACTGGTCATATCGTTAAAGAGGTCTATGGTAATAGTATAGGTATCGCCGCCCGGGTCTAACACAAAACTATCAATCGTACCTATGTTGATTCCTTTTGGGAAAATGGCAGATTGGCCTCCAGTAGTAATTGTATCGCCCACTTTGACCGGAGCAAATTTTGAAACATCAATAAGTTGTGTTTTCTGGGGGGATTTACCGTCCCATGTCAAACTCCCAATGTGGTTTGTTGCCTTTAGGCGCGCGTTTATCTTGCTTTTTGTATTTAAAATAGAAAGTACCCTAGCGTAATTACTAGAAGTATTATCAATAATCCCCACAATGCCCTTTGAGGTTATTACCCCGAGGTCTTCATAAATGCTATCGTTCTCACCAAGATTTATGGTAAGGTAATTTTTAGTGTTGTTATAATTGTTGTTGATAACGGTTGTACCCTTAAATTCGTAAATTCCGGTAAACGTAGTGCTATCTAAATACGAAGGGTTTTGGTTTGTAGAGTCCACATTGCTAAATATTCGCTGCCTTAACCTACTGTTCTCTTCAACGAGAAGTTCATTTTGTTGTTTTAAATCAAAATACCCTGAAATGTTATTAGCGCTCTCATAGACGCCCCCGGTTAAAAAATTAGCCGAACTTATAAATTTACTTTTGTGGTAGGAATGCGATTGAATCGTAAGACCTAAGGATATAACGAACAGGAGCAGAAACAGGAGAAAGACTTTGTTCCTGATTACAAAATTGATAATTTGCTGCATTCGATTTGGGTATTCTGGGCTTTATTTAATCAATACACTTTTGAATTTGGAGAGATTTTTTAGGGTTATACCGGTACCTCTTACCACGGCTCTTAGAGGGTCTTCGGCAATGTAAACGGGTAGGTCCGTTTTTTGGGAAAGTCTTTTGTCCAATCCTCTCAACATCGAACCTCCACCGGCGAGATAAATCCCAGTATTGTAGATGTCGGCGGCCAATTCGGGTGGGGTTTGTGATAAGGTTTCCATGACAGAATCCTCTATTCTGAGAATGGATTTATCCAATGCTTTCGCAATTTCCCTGAATGAAATTTGCACTTGCTTCGGTTTTCCTGTTAACAAATCACGCCCTTGAACGCTCATGTCCTCCGGTGGGAGATCTAAATCTTCGGTTGCTGCGCCAATTTGGATTTTAATCTTCTCAGCAGTTCTATCACCAACGTAGAGGTTGTGCTGGGTGCGCATATAGTAAATAATATCGTTTGTAAATACATCACCAGCCACTTTTACAGATTTGTCACAAACAATGCCCCCGAGGGCAATCACGGCAATTTCAGTCGTACCACCACCAATATCCACAATCATATTTCCCTTGGGTTGCATGATATCTATACCAATACCAATTGCTGCGGCCATAGGCTCATGGATAAGATAAACTTCCTTGCCATTGACGCGCTCACAGGACTCCTTAACGGCTCGCATTTCAACTTCAGTAATTCCAGATGGGATACAGACTACCATGCGTAATGCAGGTGTGAATAATTTCTTTTTGAGTGCAGGAATATTTTTTATGAACATGCTGATCATTTGCTCTGAAGCATCGAAATCTGCAATGACCCCGTCCTTAAGAGGGCGAATGGTTTTGATGTTTTCATGGGTCTTGCCCTGCATCATGTTCGCTTCTTTGCCAACGGCGATTATTTTTCCAGAGATTCTATCTCGGGCAACAATTGATGGATTGTCAACTACTACCTTGTCATTATGTATGATTAGCGTATTTGCGGTTCCTAAATCTATGGCTATTTCTTCGGTTAAGAAATCAAAAAATCCCATACGTTATGCTAGTATTGTGAGGTTGTTATTAGGTTAGTGGTAAATGTAAGAAAACTTAATAATATAATTATTGAATTATCACTTTAAGTAAAAGCAGTTATTAAGGCTGAAATTTTAAAATCCTGAATTACAAAAATCATGTTATGTTGTTAAACGTATAGACTTTGGTTTTAGATGTTTTAGCACCTTGGTTTTCGACAAAACGTAATTATTAGATTTTAGAAAATAGGAATATAAAAAGATAAACCTACTTGCCAACATCGCTTATTTAAAATGGGATTTCAACTATTTTTTAGATTCACGCTCTCGCATAAATTTCAATGTTTAAAATGACGTGTGCCGGTCATTACCATAGACAGGTCATTGTTATTGCAGTAGTCAATGCTCAATTGGTCTTTAATGGAACCGCCAGGTTGAATTACTGCTGAAATACCCGCTTTATTGGCAATTTCAACACAATCTGGAAACGGGAAAAACGCGTCACTTGCCATTACCGCACCGTTTAAGTCAAAATTGAATGATTTTGCTTTATGGATGGCCTGGTTTAAGGCATCCACCCGGCTGGTTTGACCCGTGCCACTCGCACATAGTTGCTTGTTTTTTGCCAGAACGATGGTGTTTGATTTTGTATGCTTACAGATTTTTGAGGCGAACAGTAAATCCTCAAGTTCAGAAGGTGAAGGCTTTGTTTCTGTCACATGAGTCAAGTCCTCAATACTGTCGGTTTTATTATCACGATCTTGAACCAATACCCCGTTCAAACAGGTTCTAACGGTTGTGTCTGCCAGTGAAGTTTCATTTAAAATCAATAAGATTCTGTTTTTCTTCCCTTTTAAAATAGCCAATGCTTCGTCTGAAAAAGAAGGTGCGATGACTACTTCGCAGAATAATTTGTGAATTTCCTCAGCGGTTGGTCTGTCTATTTCAGTATTTGTAATTAAAATACCACCAAAGGCAGATACCGGATCACCTGCCAAAGCGTCAACGTAAGATTGGTGGATGGAGTCTCGCTGGGCAAAACCACAGGCGTTGTTGTGTTTCAATATGGCGAAGGTGGGTGCCTCGTGTTTAAATTCGTTTATAAGGTTCACCGCGGCGTCAACATCCAAGAGATTGTTGTAGCTTAGTTCCTTACCGTGTAACTTGGTGAACATATCACTAAAATTTCCAAAGAAAAACCCTTTTTGATGCGGATTCTCACCGTAACGTAAAACCTTACCGTTATTTTGGCTTATCTTTAAGGAGGCAACGTTTTGATCGGCGTTGAAATAGTTGAATATTGCCGAGTCATAATGGGAAGACACATTAAACGCTTTTGCCGCAAAATGTTTACGCTCTTCTTCGGTCGTTTCACCATTTTTGGTTGAAAGCAATTCTAAAAATTCATTATAGTCATCTACAGAAGACACGCAAACCACATCGGCATAATTCTTGGCCGCAGCTCTTATCAAGGAAATACCACCAATATCAATTTTTTCAATAATATCTTGATTTGGAGCTCTCGAGGCAACGGTTTTTTCAAACGGGTATAGGTCAACGAGTACCAGATCGATTTGTGGAATTTCAAAATCTTCCAACTCCTTCAAATCGTTTTCATTGTTCTGGCGATTTAGGATACCACCAAAAACCTTGGGGTGTAATGTCTTTACGCGACCACCAAGAATGGAAGGATAGGAGGTAACATCCTCAACCGCAATGACCTCTATGCCTAAGTCTTCAATAAACCTTTCAGTGCCGCCCGTAGAGTAGATGGTAACATTTTGTTTATTTAATTCTTTAACAATCGGTTCAAGACCGTCTTTATTAAATACAGAAATTAAAGCTGATTTGATGGTTTTTGTATTAGTCATGATGATATTATATTGCTCATAATTTATAGAGAAAGCAAAAGTACAGATTATGACAGCTTTTTTAACGGCAAGTTTTTATTAGTTATTAAGAGCGTTAAAGGTACTTTGATTTCTTTGGCCGTGCGTCCGTGAGTAGCTGGGATTAAATGATATTTAAATATTTGGTTATAATACTTGCAACATGTAGAAAATTAATGGGCCGTTTAAAAAGCGAGATTATTTGTAACATCCATCCGCTAAAAACGTCCTATATTTATATTTTAAAAGAAATCGCATTCCATGCTCGTTTATCTCAGGTTATTTTCCGAAAGTTTTTCTTTTGCGCTTAACGCCCTTCGGAATAACAAATTGAGGACATTTTTGTCTTTATTAGGAATTACCATTGGTATTTTCTCAATAATTGGTGTTTTGGCAGCCGTTGATTCGCTTGATAAAAGTATCAAGGAACAGTTGAGCGGTCTGGATTCTAATACCATGTACCTTGCCAGATTTTCATTTGGACCTACCGATGTGCCGCGGTGGAAACGTATGCAGTTCCCAGAGGTGTCCTACAATGAATATAAATATTTAAAATCAAACCTAGAGGATGCCGAGCATATCGCCTTTCAGATTTTTGCCAAACGAGAAAATATAACCTTTGAATCCAAATCGGTAAACAGTGTTAATACGGTTGTGGTAAGCCATGAATTTGAGGATATCCAGTCGCTCAAATTTTCTGAGGGTCGGTTTTATAACGAATCCGAATCAATTTCGGGTAAACCAGTGGTGGTTATAGGTGCTGAAATTGCTAACCAATTATTTGGCGGGTTAAATCCGCTTGGTAAAAAAGTTAGAATCTACGGTCAAAAGTTCAGCGTTATCGGTGTGGTTAAAAAGGAGGGCTCTGGCCTCTTTGGCGATAGTAACGATGTGTCCATATTTCTACCGGCAAATTACGTTCGTAATCGCTTTGGGGACAATAATAAAAGCTTTAATAATATCGTAATCATCAAGCCCGAGGAAGGTGCCGATGTCGATGAGGTGAAAGCGGAGATTAACTACATTATGCGCAATCAGCGCGGTCTCAAACCAGATGATATCAACTCCTTTTTCATCAGTATAATTTCTGGATTGCAGGATGCCATTGACGGAATTATTTCTACTCTAAATATTATTGGTTGGGTTATAAGCGGTTTTTCGCTTCTGGTTGGTGGTTTCGGCATTGCCAATATCATGTTTGTGAGTGTTAAAGAGCGAACCAACTTGATTGGTATTCAAAAATCGCTGGGTGCCAAGAATAAATTTATCTTATTTCAATTTCTGTTTGAAGCTGTGATACTTTCGGTCTTGGGAGGTTTGGTGGGAATTTTAATGGTCTGGCTGGCATCACTTGCCGCAACTGCTATTGTTGATGATTTCACCTTTATACTTTCATTTTACAATATATTCCTTGGTTTTGCGCTTTCAACCTTCATTGGGTTATTGTCTGGTGTTATACCGGCTATATCGGCATCAAGACTAGACCCGGTTGAGGCCATACGTACTGGTATGTAATCCTTATTACAGGAATTTGCTGAAATTAATGCAATTTTTTTAAAACTCTAAATTGGTGCAGAGGCTTCAATTTTCTAAACGGTATAACTGGTTCATTTGAATTTGAACGCCATTTTCAATACCGTTACACATTCATAATTAATCCCCAAATTTTTCGTTTAGCTAATAGATAAATTAACTTTGTTGCTTTAAAATTTTCCATTGATGACTATTAAAAACAGCGTTTTCGCTTGGTGCTTTTTTCTATATTCCCTCTACGGTCCTGCACAACAGACCGAGATTTTTACGAATGAAATGGTAGATTACCAAAAAGCTCTGGCGCTTTACAATAATAAACAGTATCAAGCGGCCCAAACTCTATTTAAAAACGTAAAGGAAGATGCCGAAACCGAAAGTCGCGAATCTGACTGCGCATTTTATATCGCAAATTGCGCCATACGCTTAAATCAGCAAAATGCCGATAAACTAGTAGAGGATTTTGTGGAAGATTACCCAACCAGCACTAAAAGAAACAACGCTTTTTTAGACGTTGCCAATTACTATTTCACTAACGCAAAATATGCCTACGCTAGAAAGTGGTTTGAAAAAGTTGATGAAAACAGTATCTCACGTTCAGATCGGGATAGATTTTATTTTAATTATGGTTACAGCCTCTACGAGACCCGAGACAAAACCGAGGCGCAAAAGTACCTTAATAGGGTGCTAAATTCAAAGGAGTACGGTTCTCAAGCCAAATATTATATTGGGTATATGGCCTACGAAGGTGATGACTACGACACCGCCAATACTTACTTTGACCAAGTCACTGATAAAGAAAAGTACCAGGAAAAGCTATCGTACTATCAGGCAGATTTAAATTTTAAGCTGGGTAACTTCAAAAAAGCAATAGAGTTGGCACAGGATCAAATGGCAAAGAGCAGTTCAAAGGAAAAATCAGAGTTATCTAAGATTATTGGAGAGAGCTACTTTAATCTGGAAAATTATCGAGAAGCCATCCCCTATCTAAATAAATATAAGGGTAAGGACGGCAAATGGAACAACACCGATTTTTATCAACTAGGTTACGCCTATTACAAACAGAAGGATTTTGAAAAGGCAATTTCAGAATTCAATAAAATAATAAATGGCGATAATGCCGTAGCCCAAAATGCCTACTACCATCTGGGCGAGAGTTATATTAATCTCAAAAAAAAGCAAGAAGCATTAAATGCCTTTAGAAATGCCTCCCAGATGGACTATGACCTGAAGATTCAAGAGGACGCTTGGCTAAATTATGCTAAAATTAGTTATGAGATTGGCAACCCCTATCAGTCCGTACCACAAGTCCTAACCAGATATCTTAACAAATACCCTAAATCGGGCTATCGTGATGACATCGAAGGCTTGCTAGTTGACTCATACATCACATCAAAAAACTATAAGGAAGCCATTAAACTTTTAAAGGGCAAGTCTGGTTTTGAAAATAGGGCAGCCTACCAAAAGGTCGCTTTTTATAGGGGTGTTGAGCTATATAATGAAGGAGATTACCAAAAGGCAAGAACTTTATTTAAGAATTCGGTAAAGGAGGCGAAAGTTCCATTATACACAGCTCGGGCAATGTTTTGGCAAGCTGAGACCGATTATATCCTAAATGACTTTAATGAAGCTTTAATTGGGTACAAGCAGTTTATGCAACAGGATATTTACAAGGATTTAGAGGAGAATGAAACTATAAATTACAATCTAGGTTACACCTATTTTAAGCTGAAGAATTACGACCAGGCTACAACCTATTTTAAAAAATTCATTAATAACAGCAAAGACGATATACTCAGAATAAATGACGCCTATCTTAGATTGGGAGACGCTCATTTTGTGTCTAGTAATTATAATGACGCGATTTTAGCTTATGAAAAAGCCATTAACTTAAATGAAGTTGAAAGCGATTACCCTGCATTTCAAAAAGCAATGAGCTTCGGCTACCTGCCTGCCGGTAGGCAAGGCATAGGAAAGGGCGAAACCAAAAATAAAGAACTGGCTGCATTTATTGATAAGTATCCTAAATCAGGACTGCGCGACGACGCTCTATTTGAACTGGCTAACAGCCACGTAAAATTGAATGAGATTGACCAGGCCATGACCAGGTATAACCAATTGACCTCACAGTACCCAAACAGTGTTTTCGTATCAAAAGCCTTACTTAGGCAAGGGCTCGCTTATTATAATATCAATGATAACGAGCGTGCTTTGGGTAAGTTTAAAAATGTTGCTAAAAATTATCCAAGTACCCCAGAAGCCAATCAGGCGGTGGCAACAGCGCGCTTAATCTATATTGACTCGGGCCGTGTGGGAGACTATGCCGATTGGGTAAAAACCCTGGATTTTATTGAGGTTACCAACGTTGAATTAGATAATACCACTTATCTGGCCGCCGAGAAGCAGTTTTTGGACATGAACACTGATGCTGCAATAAAGCAATTCAATACATATTTAAATGAGTTTCCAAACGGGATACACGCACTACAGTCCCATTTCTATTTAGCTGAAATGTATTCAAAAAAGGACTTAGCTGAAAATGCAAAGCCGCATTACGAATTTATTACAAAAGCACAGAAGAATGAATTTACCGAACAAGCCATCGTAAAGCTCTCTGAAATTTACTTGAATAATGCTAATTGGGAGCAGGCCATTCCATTATTGAAACGATTGGAGCGTGATGCCGATTATCCCCAAAATACAATTTACGCCCAGTCAAATTTGATGAACGCCTACTACCAAAAACAAAACTACACCGAAGCCGTAAACTATGCCGAAAAAACGCTTCAAAATTCTAAAATTGATAAAAAAGTGCGTAGTGATGCCCAAATTATCATTGCCCGTTCGGCCATAAATACGGGCAACGAAGCCAAGGCAAGGAGTGCGTATGCAAAAGTTGAGAAAATCGCAACGGGTGCATTAGCTGCCGAATCATTGTATTACAACGCTTATTTTAAAAATAAGGACAATAAGTTTGAAGCTTCCAATGCTGCAATCCAAAAATTGGCAAAGGATTATAGCAGTTACAAATATTACAGCGCCAAAGGCTTAGTGCTAATGGCAAGAAATTTCTATGCGCTTAAAGACGCGTTTCAGGCCACTTATATCTTGGAAAGTGTGATTAGTAATTTTTCAGAATTTGAAGAAGTGGTAAAAGAGGCGAAGCTAGAATTGACTAAAATTAAGGCCGAGGAGGCTAAGACGAATTCCTCTATTGATTCTGTTAATTAGAGATTAAATTATGAGTGGTTTTCATTTAATCAAGAACCAAGGGACAAAATAAAAAGAAATAAGATCAGAAATTAGAGAAAAGACGGGAGACGGAGAAAAGAGGACAGTATAATTCAAGTGTTGAAAGATTTTGCGTCTTAACGCTCCTGCCAGCAGGTAGGTCTGCAAGAAATAATAATTGTAAGAAAATTTAAAATAAAAAAACCAACAAATTAAGAATCAAGAAATAGGATAAAGAAATGGGGGATTATTTGTTAGAGATCATAAAAATGGGCACAAAGCATAGAAAAGAGATGATTGAAATCGATGAAAAAAAAGCTTCATGGATTTAAATCCAAACAAATCGTTAAAATTTCTTGCGTGAGACTTCGTACTTCTCTGTGAATCTCCGCGATGCAAACCTATACATTAAATATTGAACAGTAAACAACGCATGTTAATACAATCAAGATATTATTTTATTCTATTTCTACTAGGTGGTTTTCTATCCTTGAGCGCCCAAGATAGAAAAAAAGACACCATAGACACCGATGTGGTCAACGTAGTAAAACCATACACGCCTACCATTTCAGATGCATTTAAAATCAAGGAGGTGCCCAGCCTAAGGGATTCATCGGCAATGGAAAAAAAGCCCATAATATATAACATTTTTTCTATACCGGTCGCTTCAACCTTTATCCCCGCCAAGGCAAAGGCAGCAACGGTAGATAAGGAAAAACCAGTAAAATTATATGATAATTATGCATCGCTTGGCCTAGGCTCTTACACCACGGTTTTAGGTGAAGTTTATCTAAATCATGAGTTAAGTCGAGATGAAAGGGTCGGTGGCTATTTTAGCCATCATTCCTCAGACGGTAATGTGGTGGGAATTAGTTTTGATAACAATTTTTCTGAAACAGGATTGAGTGCCCACTACACCAACCATCAGCGTGATTTTACTTGGAAAGTTGAAGGTGGGTTTAATCTACAATCGTTTAATTGGTACGGCCTGCCAGACCAAACCATTAACCCATTTGAAGTTGACCAAAATTATCACACGGCCCAATTTGGAGGAAACATCAATTTTGAGGATTCAGTCATAGAAGAAGGAAGCGTTTTGTACCGCCGCTTTGGGGATGCTAGAAATTCTGGTGAGAATCGATTTATTCTCAATTCCGATTTTACAATACCAATAAGTGATGAGAATATTAGAACCGAGTTCAAGATTGATTACATCGGTGGCTCTTTTGACCACAATTACTTTTCTGAAGTTGGTATTGACTACGGAAATATCAATTTTTCATTATCGCCCAGTTACCAGCTCATTCAGGACGATTTAACCTTGAATCTCGGGGTTACTTTTACCTATCTGAATGCTACCGAGGGCAACGGTAATGCGTTGTATGTTTATCCGAAAATTACTGCAAGTTACCGCCTGGTTGACGAGATTATGATTGCATACGGTGGTATTGAGGGCGGATTGATTCAGAATTCCTTTCACGATTTTGCACAAATAAATCCCTTTGTATCACCGACCTTGTTTATTGCTCCCACTGATCAGGTCTATGACGTGTCTGCAGGGCTAAAGGGTAAATTGTCAAATACTATGGCCTACAGTGTTAGCGGGCATTACCAATCTGATAACAATCGGGCATTTTTTAAGGCAAATCCAGATTTAGGCGCCAATCGTAAGGACTATCAATTCGGTAATAGCTTTGGGGTGGTTTACGACGACGTTTCTACCTTTTCAATTGCTGGCGAATTAAAGGTTGATTTCAATCGAAATTTTAAGTTGGGACTAAATGCGCAATATTTTACATATAGCACCGATAATGAGGCAGAAGCTTGGAACTTACCTGATATCGAAGCGTCTGCATTTTTTGATTATCAGATAGATGACAATTGGTTTGCCGGTGCAAGTGTGTTTTATGTAGGCGAACGAAAAGATCAATTTAACGTGTTTGTAGATTCAATTGAAAACTCTAATGGCGACCCAGCAACGGTATCTTTGGATAGCTACTTTGATGCCAATGCGCACGTTGGTTATAAAATTAATGACCGTTTATCGGCTTTTATTAAAGGTAATAACCTGGTAGGGGAAAACTATAATCGCTGGTTGAATTATCCCGTTCAGGGAATTCAGTTTTTGGCCGGGGCTACTTATCAATTTGATTTTTAAGAGTTCATGTTTATTTTCTCATGAAAGTGCATGGGCGCAGAGTGAAATTGGCGTATTTGACTGAAATATCTATATAAAACATGTTCTGATTTTTACTTTGTGTCTATTGTGACTTCTTTATGTGCCTCTGTGGAATATTTTCATGCTATTTCATATTTTTACCATATGAAAAAAATTTACCATCTATTACCGTTACTATTAATACTTTCCTGCACTGATGAAAAGACTCCAGTTGACAGCATCGTTTTTAACGCAAACGTCTACACCGTAAACGACGGTTTTGAAAAGGCAGAGGCTTTCGCCATTAAGGACGGGAAATTTTTAAAAGTAGGCAGTTCTGAAACCATTCGGGAAAACTACATAGCAGATAGCCTGGTTGATGCCAAAGGCCAAACCATTCTACCGGGATTGATTGATGCCCACTGCCATTTCCTTACTTTGGGTCAGCTGCAACAACAAGTGAATTTAGTGGGAACTACCAGTTTTGATGATATGATAAAACGTGTAGTTGATTTTTATAATAAAAACAAACCACCGGTAATTAAGGGCAGAGGTTGGGATCAAAACGATTGGGAAGGCCAGGAGATGCCAACCAATAAGATATTGAACCGGCTTTTCCCAGAAACTCCAGTTGCATTAACGAGAATTGATGGCCATGCGGCTTTTGTCAATCAAGCGGCCCTAGATCTAGGAAATGTCACCGAAAATAGTAAGATAAATGGAGGGGAAGTTGAGGTCAAGAATGGAGAACTAACAGGTCTTTTGGTTGATAATGCCGAACAATTGGTCATGGATAATTGGCCAAAACCTACAAAGCAACAAACCGTAAAGGCTTTGATGGAAGCCCAAAAAATTTGCTTTGAAAATGGTTTAACCACATTATCAGATGCTGGTCCCGATATCTTTACAGCACCTTGGATAGAAACCATTGATTTGGTGGACAGTCTTCAACGAACGGGTGACTTAAAAATAAGACTTTATATGATGGTACCGGGCATTGAAAAAAACCTAGACCATTTTCTGGCAAAGGGCATCTATAAAACTGAAAGATTAAACGTACGTTCCTTTAAGTTTTATGCCGATGGGGCACTTGGCTCACGGGGTGCTTTGCTAAAAGAGCCTTACAGCGACAGGCCAGATGCCCATGGTTTACCAGTAATGTCTATGGAAGATATCAAGGCAGGAGCTGAACGAATTGCCGAAAGTGAGTTCCAGATGAATACCCACGCCATTGGCGACTCAGCAAATTATGACGTGCTCAAAACATACGAAACGGTGTTAGCGACCTCTCCAGGGCGACGTTGGAGAATTGAACATGCCCAGGTAGTTTCGCCAGAGGATTTTAACTTATTTGAAAATGTATTGCCATCTATCCAGCCTACCCATGCCACAAGCGATATGTACTGGGCAGAAGACCGTTTGGGCAACGGTCGTATTGTTGGTGCCTATGCCTATAAACAATTACTTGATGTTTATGGCAAAGTAGCTTTAGGAACAGATTTTCCGGTGGAAAGCGTAAGTCCATTTTTAACGTTTTATGCTGCTGTGGATCGGCAGGATTTAGAGGAGTTCCCAGAGGATGGCTTTCAAAGGGAAAACGCTCTAAGCAGGGAAGAGGCACTTAGAGGGATGACCATCTGGGCGGCTTATTCTAATTTTGAAGAAGATGAAAAAGGAAGCATAGAAGCTGGCAAGTTAGCCGATTTCGTAATTTTGGATCGCGATATTATGCAGGTTGACATCAATAAGGTGCCAGAGACTCAAGTAAGGGCTGTTTTCGTAGGAGGGGAGAAGCAGTAACTTGAAAAAAGTGTTACACCAAGTTGCCCAAAGAACCACAGATGAAAAGAAGAAATTGGTAAGATTTGCAGTATTAATTATTTAATCCCATTCTTTGTAGTTGTAACATGAAAAATCAAATAGTGGTCCAAGTTTGTAGTTTCCTAGTCTCAAAAAAGTCAGTAATTGAGTAGTTTGGACTTTTGAAAAAACTTAGACTTTTTTATTTTAATTACTACTTTGTTTTCGACGAGTAAATCTATACGATAACCGCAATTTAGCTTTACTTTTAGACCTTTAGTAAAGATTTTTCTTTTAAGAGATTGCGTACAGCTTTATTAATTTCGTTAAACAGCATTCTTTGTAAGTCGATTCTAAAAGATGCTGCCCCAATTGTTTGTGCACTTCAATAGCACATCCAATTATTATTAGGTTTGAAACTTAATTTCAGTCAAGTCTTTTTATTTTAAATTAAATAGATAGACTTTTGGTCTTTTGCGCTTTTTGGTTTGTTATATATTACGGAGTCAACCGCGCCAAATAATCAAAATGCGCTCCATCCATAACTTTTTCGCATTTCAGTCCAACTGCTTCACAGGCTAAACTAAGTTTTTCAAAATCAAGATAGAGCCATTTCATTGGGACTTCATCTTCTCCCTTGTAGCTTAAAAAATAATCAAGTTCGCCGTAATAGTTGGCATTGTCATCCATCCAAAAACCACCATCTTCATCCTCATACATATATTTAATGTCTGAGGAATCCATTAGTATTTGGCCTTCGGGGTTTAAAAGGCTTTTTAAGTGGTTTAAATATATTGAAACTTGAGACAGTTCCTGAAAAATTCCGCTACCGTTCATGAGCAGCAATAAGGTGTCGAATTTTCTGCTTTCCCCCAGTACGTTTCTAAGGGAAACATGCGCTACACCCCTCTGCTTTGCAACTTTTACAGCCCCTTTAGAAATATCAATAGCATGAACATTTAAACCTTTTTCCTGTAAATAGAGACTATGGCTTCCCGATCCGCAACCCACGTCCAGAACCTTCCCTTTGGCTAAATTGAGGGCCTTTTGCTCCAGCTTTGGCATTTCAGTATAGCCTCGAAAAAGATAAGGTAGTGGCAGTTCATCTTCGTCTGAAATATTGGTTGATGTCTTTATATCTTCGGTATAATTGTTGCAAATATAATCCAGTAAAGCATTGCCAAATAAGTCTTTCATGATGTATTTTATATCCAGTTGGTAATTATAATTACAGGCTATTTACCTTCATTCTTATAATGCTTGTTAATTGGTAACTAAGTATGAAACTAATGAATAGGCTAGTTAGAGTTGGGCTCAACAGGTTTTCGGTTTTAAAATTTCGAGAAAAACCAAGATTTGAAATTTGTTATTTTTATAGAATTAAAAACAAAGATTTGTCAATATCGCCAAAATTAGAACAGTTGCCAAAGCTTGCTAAAGGTAAGCATAATGCAAATAAAATGTTTTTCACAAAGCTTAAAAAAAAGCCCCCCAAGCAGCTGGATTACTTGATGCAGGAACTTCATGAGGAGGAGTTTGAGAAGACCGACTGTTTAGAATGCGCAAATTGTTGTAAAACATCTGGGCCTTTGTTTACCAATAGGGATATTGAGCGCATCTCTAAATTCCTTAAACTGAAACCCCAGCAATTCATCAAAGCCTATTTGCGAATTGATGAGGATAATGATTACGTACTACAATCTGTACCTTGCGCGTTTTTGGGAGTTGATAACTATTGTTCAATTTATGATGAAAGACCGAAGGCGTGCAGGGAGTTTCCTCATACAAACAGAAAAAAATTTCAGCAAATTTCACACCTTACTCTAAAAAATGTAAGCATTTGCCCGGCAGCCTACAATATTGTGGAGAAAATGAAAAAACAACTTTTACCTTGAAAAATATGAAGAAAAAAATGTCTGTTCTTATCTGTGGTCTCCTTATAGCCTGTTCGTCAATGGCGCAGGAGTGGATGACCTCATTGGATGCCGCAAAGCGCTTGGCATTGGTTCAAAATAAAATGGTGCTAATGATGTGGGAAGGCTCAATGTTTTATCCCTTGCCAGTAATGATTACAGATGAAAACGGGAAAACCTATTATATTAAAAACCTTTTTGAAAGTATTCCGGCAAATGAGATAATTTGGGACTACTTCGTTCCAGTAAGCCTAAGCGAAGACAATTATGAGGCCATGTACGCTGCCATTAAGGGTAAAAGAAGCCAGGCATATATGGATAAATTCAATGATGACTCCATTAAGATTTTAGATGCGGCTGGCAATATATTAAACGTTGATTTTTCCTATAGTTCTTACCTAAACTTGTCTAATTTTATAGCCAAATATGCGCTAGACACATCTTATTTAAATGCCGAGTTGAAAAATTACGTCAAGGATAAAAATTTTTATACGGCTTACTTTTTGGCTTCGAAGTATTTGGATTATTCCATTTTAACCAATAAGGGACTTCGAAAAAAAATTATTAATTTGGCCGAAATCTATGTAAGGGAATCGCAGAGCTTTTTAGAAAACAATACTGTGGACGATAAGTCAACATTGACAGAAAGAGCTGAACTTCTCGAACTTTATTCTGACCTAATCATAGATAAGCCTAGAAAAGTGCTTAGGGTTGTAAGGCGTATGGAAAAGGATAGCGTTTCTAAAACTAACGAATCTAAGGTGGCATTTTTACGTTACGGAGCTCATTTGCTTCTTGGAGATGTTGAGGAAGCTGAGCAGTGGAAAGGGAAAGTGGCAACAATGGACCTAAGAAAAGCTCAATTAATTGCTAATATTCATCGAAATTAAGTGCTAAAGACTATGAATTTTAAAAAAAATAAACTTTCATTATATTTAACAAAAATTTGATTTGGAAACTATTATTAATTATTTCGAAACCATACCCTCGCTTCACCGAAGTCTAATACTCGTTGGGGGGCTAACTTTTTTTTGGTTGCTTGAGGGCACTTTGCCCCTATTCAACTTTAAATATAAAAAATGGAAGCACGCCGCCCCTAACATCTTTTTCACATTTACAACTGTTATCGTAAATTTTACATTGGCCTTTTTATTGGTCAAAACTGCTGATTGGGTAAAGCACAATGATTTTGGAATCATAAACTGGATTCCCAATTTACCACTATGGGCGTACGTACTCTTAGGGGTTTTGCTGCTGGATTTAATAGGTGCGTACTTGGCACATTATGTAGAGCATAAGGTAAAGCCACTTTGGATGGTGCATTTGGTGCACCACAGTGACCATCACGTAGACACTACCACTGCAAATAGGCACCATCCCTTGGAAAGCATGATTAGATTTGGTTTTACGCTAGCAGGGGTGTTTATAGTTGGAGCACCGATTGCGATTGTTTTACTCTACCAATCTCTCTCACTAGTCGCGACCCAGTTTACGCACGCCAATATTAAGCTTCCAAAAAAGGTAGATAAACTGCTAAGCTACGTTTTTGTTTCGCCAGATATGCACAAGGTTCATCACCACTACGTTTTACCTTATACAGATTCTAACTACGGAAACATATTTTCAATTTGGGATAGGTTATTTGGAACTTTTATGGTTATGGATAGGGAAAAGTTGGTTTATGGGGTTGACACGTTTTATGACGAGGAGGCCAATGGTAAAATAGGAAATTTATTAAAACAACCATTTCATAAATATAGAAAGCCTACCACAGCCACTTCCTCGAAATGAAAGCATATCTATGTGTGGTATCGATACTACTTTTTTTTTCTTGTAATAGATTAACAAACATTACAATGGACATTCAGGGTCACAGGGGTTGTCGTGGGCTAATGCCCGAGAACTCACTGCCAGCTTTTGAAAAAGCAATTAAGTTAGGGATTACCACCCTCGAGCTGGATGTAGTCATTTCAAAAGACGAGAAAGTTGTGGTTTCCCATGAGCCTTATATGAATCATGAAATTGCATTGAATAGCAACGGTGAGGAAATTTCTAAGGAAAACGAAAAAAGTTACAATCTTTTTCAAATGACTTATGATAGTATCCGGTTATTTGACTGTGGCAGTAAGCCTCAACCAAGATTTCCAAAACAAAAGAATATCAAGGTTTACAAACCGTTACTTTCAGAAGTTATAAAGCGTTCTGATGCGCAGTCAAAAACAGTAATAACTTATAATATTGAAATTAAAAGTCAACCGAGCTATGATGGTATTTATACACCAGAAATTCAAGAATTTGTAAGTCTGGTATTGGATGTGATAATAGCCCAAGGAGTTACAGAGCGAGTTATACTGCAATCTTTTGACCTGAGGGTCTTAGAAGAAGTAAAGAAGCAAAATCCAAAAATCACGACTGCAATTTTGGTTGACGTGAATGAGAATATTTCAAAAAAGCTTTCAAAACTATCTTACAAACCTGATATTATCAGCCCGTACTTTAAACTGCTCGATGAAGCTATTGTTACTGAGTTTAAGTCTAAAGATTACAAAGTCATTCCGTGGACGGTTAACTCATATGAGGATATTATTCTTATGCAAAAGTTAAAAGTTGATGGAATTATCTCAGATTATCCCAATTTGGTGTTAAGAACTGTAAATGAGCACCATTAGCTACTAAAAGAGATATGGAATTTTGTTTAATTATACTATATTAATTTTAAACATAGTCTTATCTGCAGGCCTTTTTGTGCTTAGGTCAGATTAGTAGTAATTCCGTTTTATCACTTAGCTTATGAAAAGGGTAATTTTAATTTTAATATTCAGTATAAGCTTTACCGCTGGTTTTGCTCAATTGAAAATAGCGAATGATTTAAATAAAAACGTGAATATTAGAGCAAACGAATTAGACGAAAGGCTTAATAAAACCAAAGATTCATTGATACTTGAGAATGAGAAATTATTTAGCAAGGTCAAGTTTTTTAATGACAATTTTGAAAAGATATTTCGTTTTGAACCAGCTACACATTTGGGTAAGATTGCACTTTCTGAACTGCCACTTGGTGCATATTCGGTAATGTTTTTTCAAGAGGATAAGATAATTGTATTTAGTTTAAAGCGAAAGGCAAATATCAATAATGTGGTTGAACCTGCTAAAGTATCTGAAAATTCATTGGCAACGCTTGAAGATAATGAGGAGTTTATTGCAGACACTAAATACGCGGTTTCTATTGGCCGTAGTAGCGCAGAGGGAAATAAAGGCGATAGTGATACGGCTATTACGGTAGATGAGCTAGTTCCTTTAGACGGTGTTCAAAAAAACAGTGTATTAGGAAAAAACAATAAACAAGTAAAAACTAACAAATCACCAAAATCCAGTGCATCCTACAATCTGTCAAATTTAGATAGAGAGAATGTGCAGACGCGTGAGGAATACAGAAAAACTCACCTTAGACCTAATGGAAAGCCTTATGATGACAACTAAGGCTTAATCCAATCTATTCAGGCATAACAACTTAACTTTTCCCCTTATATCGACTTTTTTTGTATTTGACTAATAAATAGTCTAAGTTTGTCATTTACGGTTTCACGTAATTGCCCTAATTTGCGTGAGTCTGCAAAACCTACCTTTATGAGAAACGTTGTGTTGGTCTTCTTATTTTTTGCTGTTTATAGTTCCCTATATGCCCAGCTTGATTATAGTGTGAGGAATGAGCTGGAGCGAAATGTAAACGTACTTGCCAGTGGCCTAAAACAGGATTTATCTGTATCTAAAGATTCCCTCGTTTTAGAAAATGACAAGTTATTCAGTAAGATAAAATTCTTCAACGATTCTTTTGAAAAAACCTTTTATTTCAAACCTGCCCTCAAAAAAGGAAAAATTGCCCTAGAGGAACTTCCACTTGGGAATTATACTGTGATGTTTTATCAAGTTGATAAAATTATAGTTTTTAGAGTAAATCGAAAGTCTAAATTTAACAATACCATAGAGTCAGTCTCAAATAAACCACTTAGTGATATTGCTATTAAAAGTGATGCCGATTACAAACAATCAGTTAACCCTAGCTTGGAAATGGACGTGGCAGAAACCTCTGATGATATCATATTAATAGATGATAATTCCCAGAAAAAAAACAGATCAAGAAGAAAAAATAAGCTCGATTTTGACTATAGAAAAAAACGGGCTTTGGCTAAGGCCAAACAAAAACAACTCTTATTAACCGAAGAGGGGATGTATCCTTATGATTTAACAAATACAAAACGAGACCACGTACAAACACGTGAGGAATATAGACGCACCCATTTAAGACCTAACGGCAAGCCATACGACTAGGCTATCAATCGTACATTAAGTATTTTTTCCTAATTTTTTTAAATGCCTTTAGACTAGGTTGCCACGATTGTCTAATCATTTCTATAGAGGTGCCGTTTTCAATCTGTTGCCTAAGCTCTCTAGTGCCGGCTAACTTTGTGAAATACGTATTGAAGAACTTACTTTTATCTGTGGTATTGTTATACGCGCTTATTAAAAATTCGAGTTGTATGCCATCGAGGTATTGGGATTGGGATAGATTATCACCAACACAAACCTTGCCCTCATGTTTTGGATATTTGGATCCATGATTTGGTTTTGGTACAAATTTATAGTCATAAAAAGCATCACTTAAATAGGGGCTGCCATAGATTTGAAATTGTTTTGATGTTCCTCGCCCTGCACTTACGTTAGTACCTTCAAAAAAGCATAAACTGGGATATAGATTTACCGCTTTGTCGTTGGGTAAATTAGGCGATGGCTTTATAGGTAAGCTGTAAAAAGTGTCGTGTTTGTAATGTTTCATTTCTATGACAATTAATTCGCAGTACAGCTTGTTTTTTAGCCACTGTTCTCCATTAATCATTCTTGCATATTCTCCTATTGTCATGCCGTGTACGGTTGGTATGGGATGCATTCCCACGAAACTTTTATGTTCCATTTGTAAAATGGGCCCATCAATATAATGGCCGTTAGGATTTGGTCTATCAAATACCAAAACGGGAATCTTTGCCTCGGCACAAGCTTCCATTACGTAATGCAGGGTAGAGATGTAGGTATAAAACCGAGCACCCACATCCTGTATGTCAAATAGCATAATATCTATATCAGCGAGTTTTTCTAGGGGAAGTGTTTTATCTTTGCCATAAATAGAGATTATGGGCACTCCTGTTTCAGCATCAAGTCCATTTTTTATAGATTCACCGGCATCTGCAGTGCCACGAAAACCGTGTTCTGGTGCAAAGACTCTTTTAATGTCAACGCCTAAACGAATCAGCGAATCAACGATATGGGTATATGAAACTTGGTATTTAGTATCGTTTGAATCTCCAGGCTCTGTATTTGCACCTCTATTTTCCCTCTTGACACCATCTTTAAAGATGACACTCGTTTGATTAGCCACAATGCCTACGCTCTTGCCTTTTAAATATCGCAGGTACGATTTAGTTCTATTTGCCCCAACTATAATTTGTTGGTCATTGGATGCATTTTGAAGAGAGGTTTTAGTCAAGTTCTTGTTTGCATCTTGGGCTTTTACAATAGACTGTTCCTTACAGGAAATCATTATTAGAAACCAAGTCATAATTATGGGGAAAAGGCTATTTTTGGATTTCAGCAAACGTATGTTCATATTTTGAATTTCGAATTATTTATAGCAAAACGCATAGTTAGTAGCAAAACGTATAAAAGTAGTGTTTCGGCACCGATTATTAAAATCGGCATCTCTGCAATTGCCATTGGCATGGTCGTAATGCTCATAGCTATAGCAACTGGGCTTGGGCTTCAAAAAAAGGTAAGGGAAAAAGTCGTGGCTTTTAACGGTCATATTACCGTTTCCAATTACGATGGAAACGTTTCTAATGAATCTATTGTCCCAATTTCATCCAGACAGGAATTTTATCCTAATTTCACATCTGTTGAAGGTATTGATCATATCCAAGCAGTAGCAACAAAATTTGGGGTAATTAGAACTGTAACCGATTTTGAGGGCATAGTTCTCAAAGGTGTTGGCAGGGACTACGACTGGCAGTATGTTAATGAGTTTTTACTAGAGGGGAGGCTGCCGGATTTTGGGGAAACCACTAGCAACGAAGTCTTAATTTCAACTTATTTGGCAAACCGACTCCAATTAACTGTGGGTGATAAATTTCAAACCGTATTTGGCAAGGAGAGTATTGAGCAACTACCTTTCCAGAGACAATTTGAAGTTGTCGGGATTTTTAACTCTGGATTTCAAGATATCGATAAAACCTTCATGATTGGTGACATCCGCCATATTATTAGAATGAATAAATGGGAAAAGGACGAGATTGGAAACTTCGAAATCTTTCTAGAAGATTTTAATCAACTAAAGCAAAAGGAGTTCGCAATAAGAAATCAAATACCACCTTTATTGAACACTCAGAATATTGAGGAGAAATTTTATACCACTTTTGAGTGGATTAGAATTTTTGATAATAATACCTACGGTATTATTGCCATTATGATAATTGTGGCAGGAATAAATATGATAACCGCACTTCTGGTCTTGATTTTAGAACGAACCCAAATGATTGGTGTTTTAAAAGCTTTGGGAAGCTCAAACTGGGGTATAAGAAAGTTGTTTCTCTATAATGCCGCTTACCTTATTGGCCTCGGTCTGTTTTATGGTAATTTTCTTGGTTTATCACTGCTTTTTGCTCAACAGGCTTTTGATATATTGGAATTTCCAGATCCAGAGCAGTACTACGTTAGGGTAATACCGGTTCATATCGGGCTGGATTATATCCTGCTACTTAATTTAGGTACATTTCTGGCCTGTTTTTTAATGATGTTGATACCGTCTTATATTATTACCAAAATTTCGCCGGTCAAGGCAATGCGATTTGAGTAACTGCATCTTGCCGCCATGGCCTTTTACCTAAGCAACAGGGAGTTGAAGTGGGGGTAAGTATGTAATTTTAGAGTTTGGGATAAGTTTATTACATCTAGGTTTCTGGTGGTGATGCGCTTTAATAAACAGGGTAATATTTAGGTAGAAGTTTTTTTAAAGCAAATTAGGTACTTAACATCATTTTAATCTGCGGTTTCTTCTACAATTTCATATTACAGCAGCGTTTGGTCTTTTTAGATTCCGACAATACTTCCCAGTTTAAATTTTACTTAAAATTTAGCCTTTCTGATTTTCAGTTTTTAAGATGCTCTTCTTATGCTTTTAAGTATTTTTGCAAAGCGAAATGATAGAACTTATTTATAATATAGAGAAAACCCTATAATGACCTACGCAGAAAATATACTTGAGACCATAGGCAATACGCCATTGATAAAACTAAATAAACTTACCGCCGAGCTTCCATGCTTGGTGCTATCAAAGTACGAAACTTTCAATCCTGGTAATTCAGTAAAGGATAGGATGGCATTGAAAATGGTTGAAGATGCTGAAGCGGATGGCAGGCTAAAACCTGGGGGAACGATTATTGAGGGTACTTCGGGGAATACAGGCATGGGCCTTGCTCTTGCCGCCATTGTTAAAGGTTATAAGTGCGTTTTCGTAATGAGTGACAAGCAGAGTAAGGAAAAAATGGATATTCTTCGAGCAGTTGGTGCTGAGGTTGTAGTTTGCCCAACCGATGTTGAACCCACAGACCCCAGAAGTTACTACTCGGTTTCAAAACAAATGAGTGAGGAGACGCCAAATTCTTGGTACGTCAATCAGTATGACAACCCGAGTAATTGTAAAGCGCATTTTGAAAGTACCGGTCCAGAGATTTGGGAGCAGACCAACGGTAAGGTTACGCATTTTGTAGTGGGCGTTGGCACTGGCGGTACTATATCTGGGGTTGGAAGTTATCTTAAAATGAAAAACCCCAACGTAAAGGTCTGGGGAGTTGATACATACGGTTCGGTATTTAAAAAATACCATGAAACAGGGATATTTGATGAAAACGAAATCTACCCTTATGTAACCGAAGGTATTGGGGAAGATATTCTGCCCGCAAACGTAAGATTTGAAGTTATAGACGGTTTTACAAAAGTAACCGATAAGGATGCCGCCGTTTATACCCAATTATTGGCTAAGGAAGAGGGCATGTTTTTGGGAAACAGCGCAGGCGCCGCCGTTAAGGGTGTTTTACAATTAAAGGAGCATTTCAAAAAGGATGATGTTGTGGTTGTTCTATTTCACGATCACGGCAGCCGTTACGTTGGTAAAATGTTTAATAACGAATGGATGAGGGAAAAAGGATATGTTGAATGATTTGTAACTTGAAAGAAAGTTTATATAAAAACCACGTATTAATATTTTGATTGATTTTTTTTAAAATTAGTCTAATTCAATCTTATCTATCAGAAGCCTGAAGGATTGCTCTTTTTTATTCCCTATTAAAAAAATTACTTCCTCAATGGTTTCGCCTTGATAATTTGGCATATCCAACTTGCGACCTCGAAATTGGGGCTTCATTTTTTTAAATGGAATGATAACTGTCATCCAATCTTTAGTGGTTTCAAATTCATAAACGTAGGTCGGATAGTCGCTACTTCTGTTCTTTATTCTGAATTGGTAATTCTTACCATCACCCTTTATTCTAATAACAGCTTTAGAATACTCGCTTACATTTAGTGTTTCAGTTTTATAACCAACCGATGAGAATCCGCCGTTATTTTCAAGGCTAATGTTGCCACTAAATTCTCCATAGCCCTGATTGTTTATTTTAAAATGACCCTTTGAGCGACCACCCATAACCATATCGTCTTGTATTCTCCAGTTTGAAATATCGCTGTGCTCGCTAAAATTAAAAAGTGTAAAGCTTGGTGCTGCCATATATAGGATTAAAAAAGCAATTAAAATTGATTTCATTTTTGGTGGAAAGATACAACCTATCCGTCCGTGAATCGATTCTTTTTAATTAGTTCTTAACTCCTTTACCATTTTACTTTTTCTTAATTTTAACTATGCGAGAGGATTTTCTTCATTTTGTTTGGAAACATAAAACATTTGATCTGCTGGATTTAAAAACCACTATGGACCTCCCTGTAGAAATACGCTCAATTGGGATGCACAATCATCATGCAGGCCCCGATTTTTTTAACTCCCAATTAATAATAGATGGTCAACTATGGGCGGGTAATGTAGAGATTCATGTAAAATCAAGTGATTGGTACGCTCATAATCACGAAACGGATAGGGCTTATGACAATGTCATCTTGCATGTTGTTTTTGAAGATGATACCGAAATTTACAGAATGGATAATTCGGTAATCCCCACCCTAGAACTTAAAACCTATATACATCATGGCGTGGTTGAACGCTATAACCGCTTGTTTTCCAAAACTGGTAAATGGATTAATTGTGAAGCGGATTTCAACAGGGTTGATAATTTTATAATATCGAATTGGTTGCAAAGATTATATTTTGAAAGATTAGAGAGAAAATCTGAAAGCATCGCAAAGCTATTAACAAGTTCTAACAACAATTGGGAGGGAGTATTGTTTCAAATGTTGGCAAAAAACTTTGGTTTAAAAGTAAACGGCGAGGCTTTTTTAAGTATGGCGTCTTCATTTGATTTTTCGGTTGTTAGAAAAACAAGTTCTTGCCCCGTTCAATTAGAGGCCCTGTTTTTTGGTCAAAGCCACTTGCTGGAAAAAGATTCCCAAACAAATTATCAGAACAAACTATCAAGGGAATACGCATTTCTAAAGCAGAAATTTCAGCTAGACAATGTAGGGGTACAACCGCTTCAGTTTTTTAGATTACGACCTCCTAATTTCCCTACAATCCGCTTATCCCAACTTGCAAATTTATACTGTGAAGTCCCAAACTTGTTTTCAAGAATACTTGATACTAAGCAAATAAATAGGTTCTATGAATTGTTTGCGGTAGGGGTTTCAGAATTTTGGCAAACACATTACACTTTCGATAAAGTATCAAAGCCCACAAAGAAGTTGCTTACAAAGTCTTTTATAGATTTACTGCTTATAAACACCATTATACCCTTAAAGTTTCAGTATGCTAGGTTTCATGCCCAAGCCGGGGATGGTGAAATTTTGGATTTGATTCAACAAATTAAACCAGAGTCCAACGGCATTGTAAGCGGTTTCGAAAAATTAAAGCCTTTATCAACATCAGCTTTGGAAACTCAGGCGCTAATCCAATTAAAAAGTGAGTATTGTGATAAAAACCAATGTTTGAAGTGTGCGATTGGCAGTTCACTTTTGGGCAAATAAGTTTTCACGATAGTGCGTTAAGTGTTAAATTGCGGTATGAAATGGTTTTACGGGATACTCTATTACTTTCAAAAACGTGGATATGACGTTTGCCAGCGCTTAGCAGACCGTATTGGTATTAGGGCTAAGGTTGTTCGCACCTCATTCATGTATCTTACTTTCGTTACCTTGGGGTTTGGGTTTGCACTTTATCTTTTCTTTGCATTTTGGATAAGAATCAAGGATATTATCTATACCAAGCGAACCTCTGTGTTTGACCTTTAGTCTATGAATCCAATGATGAAAATTTTTCGTGATAAGATTTATACAGCTGTTTTTTTGCTCTGCCTTATGCTTTTTATAGGTATTGCGGGCTATAAACTTATTTCCGGATATAGTTGGATAGACGCGTTTTACATGACGGTAATAACCATTACCACGGTAGGTTTCGGTGAGGTTTATCCGCTAAGTGATTCCGCAAAGATTTTTACGGTATTTTTAATATTAGCGAGCGTTGTGATTCTGGGTTATGCCATTAGCGTGATTACCGAATATATTTTGAGCAAAAACAATATCGAGGAACTTAAACAGAAAAAGATGCAAAAAAAAATTGACGGATATAAAGGTCATATCATAATTTGTGGCTACGGTAGAAACGGTAGGCAGGCCGCAAATAAACTTAGGGCTTACGGTAAGGATTTTGTAGTAGTTGAAAAGGATAAGGAAACTACCGAGCAATTTGAAATTGATAGCATCCCTTTTGTTATAGGAAACGCCAATGAGGATGAAACGCTAATACAAGCCGGAATAGAACGAGCGAGCACTCTAATTTGTGCTTTACCGAGTGATGCTGATAATCTCTTTATTGTTTTATCGGCCAGACAGATAAACAATAAATTGAAAATTATTAGCCGGGCCTCACAGGAAACCTCTTATCAAAAATTGAAGTTAGCGGGTGCCGATAATGTTATCTTACCAGATAGAATTGGTGGCGACCATATGGCATCGTTAGTCGTTGTTCCAGATTTAATTGAGTTTATCGATAATCTGGCTATTGTAGGAAAATCAAACATTAACATTGAGGAAATCCCTATTGAAAAGCTTTATAATGCATCAGATATCAAAACCATAAAGGATTTAGACCTTCGAAGAAAAACTGGTTGTACCGTAATTGGATATAAGGATGATGAAGGGGATTATGTGGTTAATCCAGAGGCGGAGCAGAGACTCGTGCCAGAATCTAAAGTGATAGTATTGGGCAGGCCAGAACAGATTCAGAAATTGAATTCGCTATACGATATATAATAAGATTCCATTTTAACGGGTGAATTTTTAAAGTGTGCAAATTTTTTAGCATCTTGTAGCCCTTATTTGATACAAACATAACTTTATCATAACTAACTAACCTAATTTTTTTATAATGAAGAAATTTCTTCTCGCTCTAATTACTTTGATTTTACCGGTTTTGACGTTTGCCCAGGAACAAACCACATCAGATAAGATTGATACAATATTTAAGGAATACACGGGTTGGTTTGTAGATGGAATATTCTATGAGATTCCTTTTTCAGATCAGTACCAAATACCTTGGGTGCTAATTGTTTTAATTGGTGGGGCATTGTTCTTTACAATTTATTTCAAATTTATTAATGTTACCGGCTTTAGAACGGCAATTAAGGTGGTGAGAGGGCAATACGAGGATATTGAAAAACATGGCGCAGATACACTTTATGCCGATGTTACCCCTAACGAGCAGGCAGATATCATTGAAACAATTCGCGATGAGGGTGCAGATGGGGAGGTAAGCCATTTCCAGGCGCTTACAGCGGCTCTATCGGCCACTGTTGGCCTCGGTAATATCGCGGGTGTTGCCGTAGCTTTATCTATTGGTGGTCCAGGTGCAACTTTTTGGATGATTGTTGCCGGACTTTTGGGGATGGCCTCAAAATTTGCCGAATGTACCTTAGGTGTCAAATATCGAGATGTAGGGGAAGATGGTACGGTTTACGGCGGCCCAATGTATTATCTTACCAAAGGATTAAAAAGCAAAGGTATGGGAGGTTTTGGAAAAGTCCTTGCGGTACTTTTTGCCATTTTCGTAATTGGCGGCTCGTTTGGTGGTGGCAATATGTTTCAAGCCAACCAAGCTGCGGCGCAATTTGTAAAACTGTTTAATTTAGAAGGTGGTAATGCCGGTCTATATTTCGGATTGGTTATGGCTGTTTTGGTAGCTATAGTCATTATCGGTGGTATAAAGCGTATAGCAAAGGTTACCGAGAAAGTCGTGCCCTTTATGGCCGGGATTTATGTTTTGGCGGCATTAATAATTTTAGGAGCTAATTTTACCCTAATTGATGATGCTTTCGCACTCATATATAACGGTGCATTTACCGGTCTAGGAATCGCTGGAGGGCTCGTTGGTGTCATGATTCAGGGTATTAGAAGGGGTGCCTTTTCCAACGAAGCTGGAGTTGGTTCGGCTGCAATTGCCCACTCTGCGGTTCGTACAAAATATCCAGCGAGCGAGGGTATAGTGGCTCTTTTGGAGCCGTTTGTTGATACTGTAGTTATCTGTACCATGACGGCTTTGGTAATTGTAATTACAAATTTTGACGGGTCATTTATGGAATATGGAGTAGAAGTGAAGGAGGGTGTGGAAATAACCGCTCAGGCATTTGATACAGTTATACCCCATTTTTCGGTAGTTCTCACGGTAGCTGTTATTCTATTTGCGTTTTCTACCATGATTTCTTGGTCTTACTACGGTATGCAAGGTTGGGTATTTCTTTTTGGAAAGGGTAAAATCACTGATTTGATATACAAGGTCTTCTTCTTATTTTTCGTGGTAGTCGGGGCTTCAATCAGTCTTGGTGCGGTAATTGATTTTTCTGATGCCATGATATTTGCAATGGTTGTGCCCAATATTATTGGCGTAATACTTTTATCGCCTATAATCAAAAAGGAACTCAATGAATATTACAATGCCATAAATCTAAAGGAAGAGGCCATAGAGGATGGGGCAAAAGACCTTTCGGATGAGGTTTAGAACACAATAATTTTGATTAAATGAAATCCCACTTCCAGTTTACAAGAAAACAACGGAGTGGGATTATTGTGTTACTGGCTTTAATCTTCATTTTTCAACTGGTCTATTTTTACTCGGATTTTTTTTCGGAGGAAATAACCATTGATGAAAAGGAACTGAAAATGTTTCAGGCAGAAATTGATTCCCTAAAACAGCTCAAGCTCGAAAATTCAAAAACGGAAATCTACCCTTTCAATCCCAACTTTATAACCGATTATAAAGGCTATACGCTCGGGATGTCTAACGCTGAAATTGACCGACTTCATAAATTTCGAAGTAAAAACCAATGGATAAATTCCAAGGCTGAATTTCAGGGAGTGACTAAAATTTCAGATTCGCTCTTGGCACGAATTTCGCCGTATTTCAAGTTTCCAGATTGGATAACCAATCCAAAACCAAAAAAGAACTTCAATTATACCAAAACCAATACACCAAAAACATTTGAGCAGAAAATCGATTTGAACGTTGCAATGGCAAGCCAATTGAGAAAAGTTAAGGGTATAGGCGAAAAACTATCTCAAAGGATTGTAGATTATAGAAATAAACTAGGGGGACGTTTCATTGCCGATGTTCAATTGCAGGAAGTATATGGATTACGTCCCGAAGTCATTGAGTTGTTATTAAAAGAGTTTACAGTTAAGACCCCGGCATCAATAACCAAAATTGATATTAATAGCGCTACTTTAGAAGAATTGGTTTTGATACCGCACATAGATTATGAAATCGCCCATAATATTATCGAAATGCGAACTTTAAGAGAAGGCTTTAAAAGCTTGGATGAACTCCTTAAAGTAAAGGATATACCCATCAATAAAATAGATATAATTGAGTTATATTTGACATTGGAATAAACAGGTATAGTTCATTGTCTAATATATACCTATTTAAATAAAAAAATTGCAATATGAATAGTATGTACTTCACTGAAGAGCATCAGTTATTTAGAGAAAGTTTAAAGGATTTTTTACACAAAGAGGTCGTGCCTCACATTGATAAGTGGGAGGAAACCGGGCATATTGAAAGATTCATCTGGGAGAAATTTGGTGAGATGGGCTATTTTGGTCTGGCTTATCCTGAAGAATACGGTGGCTTAGATTTAGATTTATTTTATACGGTAATACTTCTAGAAGAACTACAAAAAGTGAATTCTGGTGGATTTGCAGCTGCCATTTGGGCACACGCTTACCTAGCCATGACCCACGTTGCCAAAGAGGGAAATAGCGAACAAAAAGAAAAATATCTTGCAGCAAGTATCAGCGGTGAAAAAATAGGCTGTCTTTGCATTACTGAGCCTTTTGGAGGGAGTGATGTAGCAGGTATGCGAACAACTGCCGAGAAAAAGGGAGATAAATACGTTATAAACGGCTCAAAGACCTTTATAACCAACGGTGTTTATAGTGATTACCTCGTGGTTTGTGCAAAAACAAATGCCAAACTGGGAAATAAGGGAATTAGCATTTTTATCGTGGACAGGGATACCCCTGGCATATCAGCCACGAAATTGGATAAATTGGGTTGGAGAGCGTCTGATACAGGTGAGATTGCCTTTGATAATGTTGAAATACCAGTTTCAAACCTTTTGGGTGAAGAGGATATGGGTTTTCCTTACATTATGCAACATTTTGCCTTAGAGCGTTTAATTATGGGAATCAACGCTCACGCCAGAGCTGAATTTGCCTTGGCTTATGCCTTGGATTACATGAAGAGCAGAGAAGCCTTTGGAAGGACCATTGATAAGTTTCAGGCACTGCGACATAAATTCGCAGACCTGACCACTCAAATGGAAATCTGTAAAGAATTCAATTACTCAATTGCCAATAGGTTAGATAAGGGCGAGTATGTGGTAAAGGAAGCCACAATGTCAAAATTGCAATGTACCAAAATGGCAGATGAGGTCATTTATCATTGCCTACAGTTCTTGGGGGGTTATGGATATATGGAAGAGTATCCCTTAGCCAGGCTATCGAGAGATAGCAGGCTTGGGCCAATTGGCGGTGGGACCTCGGAGATACTGAGAGAAATTATTGCAAAAATGGTAATAGATCAAAAAGACTATAAACCTGTGACTTAAATGCATTGTTTACCATTTTGGCGAAAATCCAACCCATTACAGTCAACATGGTAATGATTACAAACCAGCGAATAAAAATTTAGTAGCTTAAAATTCAGTCAATTAAAAGAATTTATAACTTTAATGATAAATAAAGAGTTATGAATACTATAATAGATAATAGTAATGCCCATAAAATTGAAAAAATTTTAGCAGAGAAACTTAAGCGAAATAAAAAGTCTGGTAACTTATAAAACTTTACGGAAAGTTAAAGAGAAATATTAATGGGCTAAAAGACCAATTAGCTATCAGGGGAGATGAGGATTGATTTTATCGCCGATACTAATTTTTTGATATTTGTTCTTGAAGGGCAAGGATTTGTTGAGCCATTTTTAGAATATAATTTTGGGATTTAATTTATTTCAGAAGTCGAGTTACTGGGATACAGAGATATAACAGAATCATAGGAAGATGAGTTAAGAATCTTCTCGACGACTGTTTTTTAATAAAATGAAACGAAAAAATTAAACATCAAACCATAAAACTTCGTAAAAATCATAAAATCAAATTGCCAGATGCTATTGTAGCTTCAACTTCCTGAGTTTACCAGTTGATTTTAATCACAGCCGACAAAGGATACACAGGGATTGAAAATCTCGATTTAATTCTATTAAATGTTTGATATATTTTTAGGATATTTCATTACATAATGGAATATTAAAACTAAATTAATCTTAACGTAGCCTACATTCATGAAACATTTATCGACAATTAGCATTATTTTCATTTCATTTTTCGGCTTTTCCCAAATCCAGCTTAAAAATAAAATTGTAGATTTTACAACTATGACGCCTATTGAAAGCGCAAGTATCTACGTAAAACAAACTACTACCGGCACGGTTAGCAATGCTGACGGAAAATTTGTACTCCAAGTTCCCGAGGATTATGCTAACGATACTTTGGTTATATCTTCTATTGGCTATAAAAGCTATAAAATTCCAGTAAATGAGTTTGACAACTCTTTCGAGATTTTTTTAGAAGAAGATGTTGCCTCACTGGATGAAATTGTCCTTATCGCCGAGACCCGACCGAAAACAGGAAACGACATTGTCTTAAAGGCAATCGAGGAATTATCTGAAACTCTTCCCGATTCTGCCTATATCCAAAAAGGTTTTCTTCGGCATAAAGAGCGTAATAAGTTAGAGTTCAAATGGTTGATTGAAAGTGCAATTACAGTGTATGATTCTGGATATGGCTCGAGTAGTGACGAATTTCTTAAGATAAACGTTGAACAAAACCGAAAGAGCTACGACCTGAGGGATGTGGATAGTCTATTTTCCTATGCCTCTTACAAAAAGCAAACCTCAAACCGCCCCACTTTCAATAAGAACGACGTGAAACGAAGCCAGGTCACCACGAATGAATTGGTAGATGCCATACGTTGGAATGATGAGAGATTTAATGGACTGGATAATCTATTCAAGGGAAAATTGAATTTAGTCAGAAATACTGGCGATACGAAAGCGCTTTTTGGCGAAAATGTTCTGGGCAAGCATCTATTTAGTTTGGATACCATTTTGGTGGATAATGAGCGAAAAATATATAAGATAAAGATATCCAAGGGTAAAGATTATGTCGGTCTCAATACTGATGGAATTTTTAACGAAGGTTATGAGGCCAGTGGTTGGCTCTATATTTATTATGATAATTATGCCTTTAAAAAAATAGAATATGAATTAAAAGCCGCCTCTCCAGCACAAAGAACAAGAAGTAAACGGCTTTTTGATACGGAAGTAAATCATAAACTGGTTATTACTTACCGTGAGTATCAAGATAGAATGTATCCCAATTACATCTATTACGAAACGCCAAAACTAGTTAATACGGGATTTAAATCCTCAGCAGGAAAAGTATCCAAGGAAGAGGAGGATTTTTACAATAAACAGCAACGTTACTATTATACGGTTCAGGAGATTCTCTTTTCTGAAATAATCTTGGATGGGGAAACAATCGCCACAGAACTAAACCAAGAATGGGACGCAGACATTTTTTCCCCCAAACCTTACGATTCTGGTTTTTGGAAAAACTATAATATTCTACTGGAAAGTGAGGAAGATGAGCAATTAATAAAGGATTTAAGCAAAAGGGCGTCGCTCTTTCAACGTTGATAATACTGAATTATTTATTTGGATGTTTTTAATTTTTGGCCAAAAACCAAGAGCCAAGCCTTTTATCCGTATCATATTGATAAAGTGGTTGTAGAGTAGTTTCTAAGCCTTTTCTAAATATTTCCGTCAATTAAAAAAACAAAAGCTCGGTAAATCCCGCTTTTTGCTTCTCATAACCTTGCATTTTTATTTGTCTCCCTTTTGCCGTCTATTTTAAAAAACAAATTTTGATTTAAAAAATATCATTTTATATTTGCAGGCTTAAAAATCTAAAAGAAGGGAGGTTAAGACACTATGTTGATAACAAAGGTAAAAGAAGGAGAAAATATAGAAAGAGCGCTAAAGCGATACAAACGTAAGTTTGATAAAACTGGTACAAGGCGTGCTTTGAGTACGCGAAAGGAGTTTGTTAAGCCCTCCGTTGTTCGTAGAGCGCAAATTCAAAAGGCGCAGTACGTTCAAGGTTTGAGAGACCAAGAGGCTTTATAATCAAGTTTTCATAATTATTTAAATCCCTGTTAAAACTAACAGGGATTTTTGTTTTAATGAGTTTTTGGCTCTCGGGATATAGTTTTTAGCGTCTAGCTCTCTTGCAGAAAATCTTTTGTATTTTTAATAAAGCAAAAAAATTATGTCTCTTAAGTCCTTTTCAGATTATCTTCTTCTAGAAAAAAACTACTCACCCTTAACACTTGAGGCCTATATTAACGATATTAAACAATTTTCGGATTTTAGTGCTTCTGAATTTCAACAAGCAGACATAAGTAAAATTGAATACCCCATGATAAGGAGTTGGATTGTCACACTGGTAAAATCGGGACTGTCAAATCGAAGTATAAATCGAAAGGTATCATCATTAAATACCTATTTCAAGTTTTTAATGAAAGTGGAGCAGACAGATACCAACCCACTTTCAAAGCACAGGGCATTAAAGGTTAGTAAAAAACTCCAAGTTCCGTTTTCAGAAAAGGAAATGGAAGCTGCGATACAATTACTTAATCAAGAAAACGATTTTGAGGGACTTAGAAACAAGCTAATTGTTGAATTGTTCTACGCTACCGGAATTAGACGCATAGAAATGATAAACGCCAGACTCAATGATATTAATTTAAATGAAGGTTATTTAAAGGTGCATGGAAAGCGAAATAAAGAGCGAATCATACCATTGCTCGATGGCTTAAAAAAAACTATAAACGATTATTTATTGGAGAGAGCTAAATTGGCAATTATACATTCCCCAGAATATGTATTGCTCACTAAGAAGGGTGTGAAAATTTATGAAAACCTTGTTTACAGAATTATAAATAATTACTTTAGTAAAGTTTCTTTGAAAGTTAAAACGAGTCCACATATTTTAAGGCACTCGTTTGCAACCCACCTACTTAACCAAGGGGCGGATTTAAATTCAGTCAAGGAACTACTAGGTCACTCCAGTTTGGCCGCAACACAGCTTTACACGCATAATAGTATGGCAGAGCTAAAACGCGTTTACAGTAATACGCACCCACGAAGCGAAAAATAAATTGTTTAACCGATAAAATAATGTTTTATGAAAGTGAACACGCAATCCGTCAACTTCAATGCCGACCCAAAACTTATCAATTTCATCCAGAAACGTATGGATAAATTGGATTTGTTTTATGACAAGGTCATCCAATCTGATGTCTATTTGAAAGTACAGAAAACAAGCGATAAACAAAATAAAATATTTGAGGCAAGAGTAGAAGTGCCTGGTGATAGTTTAATTGTTAAAAAGCAGTGTAAGACCTTTGAAGAGGGAACCGATATGGCAGTGTCCTCTTTAGAAAGACAGCTAAAAAAACGCAAAGAGAAATTAAGAAGTTATCTTTAGTAAAAAACTTTCAATTTTTATTTTGAAAGAATAAATAAATCTTTACATTTGCAGTCCGTTAGAAATAACGGGCTTTTTTTAGTGCCTAAAACTAATAAAAGCCTCCATAGCTCAGCTGGCTAGAGCAGCTGATTTGTAATCAGCAGGTCGTGGGTTCGAGTCCCTCTGGAGGCTCTTAATATGTGGTTTAAAGTTACTTAAAATAGTATCGGGGAGATACTCAAGCGGCCAACGAGGGCAGACTGTAAATCTGCTGACTACGTCTTCGCAGGTTCGAATCCTGCTCTCCCCACGAAGAGCAATACGCAGAGGGTGTTCGCAGGTTCCCCCGAAGCGTCGGGGGCTGCTCTCCAAAAAAGAGCATCCTTAAATGGGATTGCTAATAGTTCATTGCATATTGATTACCATTAACCTTTAAAACGGTTATAAAATGCGAAAGTAGCTCAGTTGGTAGAGCGTCAGCCTTCCAAGCTGAATGTCGCCGGTTCGAACCCGGTCTTTCGCTCAAATACAGAATGTCGTCACGCGAAAAAGACTGACATTATAGTTTGCACGAAGAGAGAAAACGCTGTTACGAAAAATGCAATCTTCGTTAAAATATTTCTGCGAAGGCAGATTTTCCAACCCAGATTTGGGTTGGGATGTTAAACACTTTACGCCGGTGTAGCTCAGGGGTAGAGCGTTTCCTTGGTAAGGAAGAGGTCACGAGTTCAAATCTCGTCATTGGCTCTATGTCGTAAGGTAATTGTGCAAGCGTGGCATGCAAATATTGATTTTATTAAAATTGAACACTAAATAATAATTAAGAATAAATAATAACAAAACATGGCAAAGGCAACTTTCGATCGTTCAAAACCACACCTTAATATAGGGACTATTGGACACGTAGATCACGGTAAAACAACTTTAACTGCTGCTATTACTAAAGTATTAGCTGATGCAGGTTTATCTGAGGCAAGATCATTTGATCAAATTGATAATGCACCAGAGGAAAAAGAAAGAGGTATAACAATTAATACATCCCACGTTGAATATGCAACGGCTAACCGTCACTACGCTCACGTTGACTGTCCTGGTCACGCCGATTACGTAAAGAACATGGTTACAGGTGCCGCACAAATGGACGGTGCTATTTTGGTTGTGGCTGCAACAGATGGTCCAATGCCTCAAACCCGCGAGCACATCCTTTTAGGACGTCAGGTGGGTATTCCACGTATTGTTGTGTTTATGAATAAGGTTGATATGGTGGATGACGATGAGCTTTTAGAGCTTGTTGAAATGGAAATAAGAGACTTGCTTTCATTTTACGAGTACGATGGCGATAACGGGCCTATAATTGCTGGTTCAGCGCTTGGTGCACTTAATGGTGAGCAAAAGTGGGTTGATACGGTTATGGAATTGATGGAAGCTGTTGATAACTGGATCGAAGAGCCAACAAGGGATATGGATAAACCGTTCTTAATGCCGATTGAGGATGTATTCTCCATAACAGGTCGTGGTACCGTTGCTACGGGCCGTATAGAAACAGGTGTAGCAAACACTGGAGACCCTGTAGAGATTATCGGTATGGGAGCTGAGAAGTTAACCTCTACCATTACTGGTATTGAGATGTTCCGTCAAATCTTGGATAGAGGAGAAGCTGGTGATAACGCTGGTATCCTTTTAAGAGGTATTGAGAAGTCTCAAATCTCTAGGGGTATGGTAATCACCAAGCCAGGCTCTGTAACGCCACACCAAAAATTCAAAGCTGAGGTTTATATCCTTAAGAAAGAAGAAGGTGGACGTCACACACCATTCCATAACAACTACCGCCCTCAATTTTACGTTCGTACCACGGATGTAACTGGAAACATTGCGCTTCCAGATGGTGTTGAAATGGTAATGCCAGGTGATAACCTTACTATTACTGTAGATTTGATTCAGCCAATCGCAATGAATGTTGGTTTACGTTTTGCTATCCGTGAAGGTGGTAGAACTGTAGGTGCTGGACAGGTTACTGAGATTCTAGACTAAGTTTTTTTAGAATATAAATATAGTTAAGGTGTTCCGCTAATTGCGGAATGCCTTGATTTATATTTACGGGTTTACCTGCCGGCAGGCAGGGCTCAGAACTGGGCGCTACAAAAAGCAGGTACACCTTAATATAATAAAGTGAGCATACAAAATATTGATGGTCACTTTAATACGGGTTTAGCTCAGTTGGTAGAGCACTGGTCTCCAAAACCAGGTGTCGTGAGTTCGAGTCTCGCAACCCGTGCAAGAGTTGTAATGGTGTATAAGGTTGGTTTCAAAAAGAAACAACTGGTAAGGAGTCCCGAGAGTTTGGGATATGCTAAATTTAGTATAAGCAGGTTTAGCAGCTTGCGCAACAGCAATTTTGGGGTAGATAGTAGTTTCAAAAAATTAAATTATTGTTGAAGCGAATCCCGAAATTTTGAAATATTACCAGCGCTACCGAAAATCAAATGGTTTTGGTTTCAAGTGGTCAGACGAAGTTTTTAAGTGGAGTGTTTAAAAACTCGAGCAAAATATTTATCAAGGCTGAATTTTAATATCAGTTTTTAGTTGAAAAATAGATTACAATGGCAGGATTAGCAAATTACATTAAGGAGTCCTTTGACGAATTAAAGAACAACGTGACTTGGCCGGCATGGCCAGAAGCGCAAAGCTTAACCATATTGGTGGCTGTTTTTTCAATCATATTTTCCCTAGCAATTTGGGGCGTTGATACAGTTTTTAGTAGAGTCATCAAGGCTTACTTTAATTTAATGTAATCACAAAAAATTTATATAATGTCTGAGGCAAGTGTAGAAAAAAATTGGTATGTCGTTAGGGCAGTAAGTGGTCAGGAGAATAAAATCAAGGAATATATTGAAAGTGAAATTTCAAGACTTAATCTTGAAGATTATATCGATCAGGTGCTCGTTCCTACAGAAAAGGTCATTCAAATAAGAAACGGAAAGAAAATTAATAAGGAAAAAGTTTACTTTCCTGGCTACATCATGATTCAGGCCAACCTCAGTGGGGAAATACCCCACATTATAAAATCCATAACCAATGTGATTGGGTTTTTGGGTGAGACTAAAGGGGGTGATCCTGTACCGTTGCGTCAATCGGAGGTCAATAGAATGTTAGGCAAGGTTGATGAACTTACCGTGGATGAGAATGCTAATGTTGCTATACCATACACAGTAGGTGAGACCATTAAGGTTATCGATGGTCCCTTCAATGGGTTTGATGGAACGGTTGAGAAAATTAATGAAGATAAGCGTAAGCTAGAGGTAATGGTTAAGATTTTCGGCAGAAAAACGCCATTAGAGCTTAGTTATATGCAAGTAGATAAAGTATAATAATTGTTACATATAAAAGATGCATATTTTTTAGCTTCCAATTTAGAAAATATGCAAAACCAAAATTATTAAAATGGCAAAAGAATTAGGTAAAGTAGTTAAATTACAAGTTCGGGGAGGTGCTGCGAATCCGTCGCCACCGGTTGGACCCGCTTTAGGTGCTGCTGGAGTTAATATTATGGAATTCTGTAAGCAATTCAATGCCAGAACTCAAGATAAGGCCGGCAAGGTATTACCGGTTGTGATTTCTGTCTATAAGGATAAGTCTTTCGATTTCGTAATCAAAACACCTCCAGCTGCAGTACAATTAATGGAAGCGGCCAAAGTAAAAAAAGGATCTGGAGAACCGAACAGAAGGAAAGTAGCCAAAGTAACTTGGGACCAAGTGAAGGCTATTGCTGAAGACAAAATGCAAGATTTGAATGCATTTAATGTAAATGCGGCCATGAGAATGGTGGCAGGTACGGCAAGATCAATGGGAATAACAGTTAGAGGCGGCGAAGCTCCTAACTAAAACATTTTGAAATGGCAATTACAAAAAAACAAAAAGAGGCAAGAGCCAAAGTAGAGAAAAATAAATTATATTCTTTAGAAGAGGCATCTTCCTTATTAAAGGAAATCACTTATACAAAGTTTGACGCGTCAGTTGATTTGGCGGTAAGGCTAGGTGTTGACCCTCGTAAGGCAAACCAAATGGTAAGGGGTGTAGTTTCTCTTCCACACGGTACTGGTAAGGATATGAAAGTCCTGGCTTTGGTAACTCCCGATAAGGAGGAAGAAGCTAAGCAGGCCGGTGCAGATTACGTTGGTCTTGACGAGTATCTTGAGAAAATCAAGGGAGGCTGGACAGACGTTGACGTTATAGTCACGATGCCTACAATTATGGGTAAATTGGGACCATTGGGTCGCGTATTAGGACCAAGAGGTTTAATGCCTAACCCTAAAACTGGAACAGTAACCATGGATGTTGCAAAGGCAGTTTCAGAAGTAAAAGCTGGTAAAATTGACTTCAGGGTTGACAAAACCGGTATTGTACACGCTCCGATTGGTAAATCGTCCTTTAGTTCAGACAAATTACAGGAAAACGCAAAAGAATTGTTGTCAACATTAAATAAACTTAAGCCAACTGCGGCTAAGGGTGTTTACATGAGAAGTATTTTTATGTCTAGCACAATGAGTCCGAGTATAGCGATCGATCCAAAAATCAGTTAAGCAGTTAAATTCCTTATATTATGACAAGAGAAGAAAAATCACAAGTAATTGAAGAGTTGACTGCTCAATTAGCAGAAAATCCTAATATCTATTTAGCTGATATTTCTGGATTGAATGCAGGAAGCACTTCAGACCTGCGCCGCGCTTGCTATAAGGCAAACGTGCAATTAAGCGTAGTGAAAAATACATTATTGAATAAAGCCATGGAGGCCTCTGAAAAAGACTTCGGAGACTTACCTTCAGTGCTAAAGGGCAATACGTCTGTAATGTATTCTGAAACAGGTAATGCTCCAGCCAAAGTAATTAAAAACTTTCGCAAAAAAGCTGAAAAGCCATTGCTTAAGGGAGCCTTCATAGAGGAGGCTATTTACATTGGAGATGAGCAATTGGATATGCTGGTTGAAATTAAGTCGAAAGAAGAAATTATCGGCGATATCATCGGTCTATTACAATCCCCTACCAAGAATGTTATCTCAGCACTTAAGTCTGGTGGTGGCACATTGGCAGGTATTATCAAAACCTTATCCGAAAAAGAAGGATAAGTAAATTAAGTACGCACTTAAACAATTATATTTTTAAAAATTACAAAAACGGTAGAAAATGGCAGATTTAAAAGATTTTGCAGAGCAATTAGTTAATTTGACGGTAAAGGAAGTCAATGAATTAGCTACAATTTTAAAAGACGAATACGGTATAGAACCAGCTGCTGCTGCAGTAGCGATGGCAGGTCCTGCTGCTGGAGGTGGCGAAGCTGAGGAAGAGCAAACCGAATTTGACGTAATCCTTAAAGCTCCAGGTGGATCGAAACTTGCAGTTGTAAAGCTAGTTAAGGAATTAACTGGTTTAGGTTTAAAAGAAGCAAAAGGTCTTGTTGACGATGCACCATCTCCAATTAAGGAAGGTATCGCAAAAGACGAAGCTGAAGCACTTAAGGCTCAATTAGAAGAGGCTGGTGCAGAGGTTGAGCTTAAGTAAGCTTAAGTTCCTTACAATTAATGGTTTAGGTCTTCGCTAAGAAAAGCGATATGGCCTAAACCCTTTTGTGTATCTAAGTGTATGCAAATAAACTCGTTATTATTTTAATCAAAATCTCGTTCATAGATGTTAGCAAATACGGCTGAAAGATTAAATTTCTCTTCCATCATTAACAAGACAGACTATCCGGATTTCTTGGATATTCAGATAAAATCCTTCCAGGATTTTTTCCAGTTAGAGACAAAATCAGAAGAAAGGGGCAATGAAGGGCTCTACAATACCTTCATGGAAAATTTTCCAATAACAGATACTAGAAATCAATTTGTATTGGAGTTCTTGGATTACTTTATTGATCCACCACGCTACTCAATTGAGGAGTGTATTGAAAGAGGTTTGACCTATAGTGTGCCGTTAAAGGCTAGACTCAAGCTATATTGTACAGATCCTGAGCACGAGGATTTTGAAACTATTGTGCAGGATGTTTACCTGGGCACTATTCCCTACATGACACCAAGTGGGACGTTTTGTATAAATGGTGCTGAGCGTGTTGTAGTCTCCCAATTGCACCGATCGCCTGGAGTATTTTTCAGTCAGTCTTTCCACGCCAATGGAACAAAATTGTATTCTGCAAGGGTTATTCCTTTTAAAGGGTCTTGGATAGAATTTGCCACCGATATCAATCAGGTGATGTACGCCTACATTGATAGAAAGAAGAAATTACCGGTTACTACTCTTTTCCGTGCTATCGGGTTTGAACGTGATAAGGATATACTAGAGATTTTTGACCTTGCTGAAGAAGTTAAGGTTTCAAAATCAGGATTGAAAAAGGTTGTTGGCCGAAAACTTGCAGCCCGTGTATTAAATACATGGCATGAGGATTTTGTTGATGAGGATACTGGAGAGGTGGTTTCTATCGAAAGAAATGAAATTGTCTTAGACCGTGATACTGAAATCGATAAGGATAACATTGAGGAAATCCTTGAAGCTGGTGTAAAAACCATCCTTCTGCATAAAGAAACAGCCCAACAAGGCGATTATGCAATTATTCACAACACCTTACAAAAAGACCCAACAAACTCTGAAAAAGAAGCTGTTGAGCACATTTACCGTCAACTGCGTAATGCTGAGCCGCCTGATGAAGAAACTGCCCGCGGTATCATTGACAAATTATTCTTTTCTGACCAACGTTACTCTCTAGGAGAGGTAGGTCGTTACAGAATGAACAAAAAATTAGGTTTGGATATCGGTATGGATAAGCAAGTGCTTACCAAAGAGGATATCATTACCATTATCAAATATTTAATTGAGTTAATCAATTCAAAGGCAGAGATTGATGATATCGATCACTTGTCTAACCGACGTGTTAGAACCGTTGGAGAACAATTATCCTCTCAATTTGGTGTTGGTTTGGCTCGTATGGCGCGTACCATTCGTGAAAGAATGAATGTTCGTGATAACGAGGTATTTACTCCTATTGATTTAATTAATGCGAAGACACTTTCTTCAGTAATTAATTCATTTTTTGGTACAAACCAGCTGTCCCAGTTTATGGACCAGACCAATCCATTGGCCGAAATCACGCATAAGCGTCGTCTTTCAGCTCTTGGGCCAGGAGGTCTGTCCAGGGAAAGAGCAGGTTTCGAGGTTCGTGATGTGCACTATACCCACTACGGAAGGCTTTGCCCAATTGAAACTCCTGAGGGACCAAACATTGGTTTGATCTCCTCACTTTCAGTTTTCGCTAAAGTCAACCCAATGGGATTCATCGAAACACCTTACAGAAAGGCTGAAGATGGTGTAGTTGACATTAAAAACACTCCAACGTATTTGAGCGCAGAGGAAGAGGAGGACATGTTGATTGCTCAGGCAAACATCAATGTTGATGATGATGGAAAGATTTTAGAAGATAAAATCATCGCTCGTCAAGAAGGTGATTTTCCCGTCATCGAGCCGTCCACGGTAAATTATACCGACGTTGCACCTAATCAAATTGCATCAATTTCGGCTTCGTTGATTCCTTTCCTGGAACACGATGATGCTAACCGTGCCTTAATGGGCTCTAACATGATGCGTCAGGCCGTTCCACTTTTACGACCACAGGCACCAATTGTTGGTACTGGTTTGGAAAGACAGGTAGCTTCAGACTCTAGAGTATTGATAAACGCTGAGGGAGACGGTGTTGTTGAATACGTTGATGCTAACGAGATTACCATAAAATACGAGCGCTCTGAAGAAGCTGCAATGGTAAGCTTTGATAGTGATACTAAAACATATCCCTTAGTCAAGTTTAGAAAGACCAATCAAGGTACCTCAATTAACTTGAAGCCTATCGTTGTAAAAGGTGATAAGGTCAAGAAAGGTCAAGTGCTTTGTGAAGGTTATGCAACCGAAAAAGGTGAGCTTGCCTTAGGTCGAAACATGAAAGTGGCATTTATGCCATGGAAAGGTTACAACTTTGAGGATGCTATTGTAATTTCAGAGAAGGTGGTCCGTGATGATATATTCACCTCTATTCATATTGATGAGTATTCGCTGGAAGTGAGAGATACCAAATTGGGTAATGAAGAGCTCACTAATGATATCCCTAACGTTTCTGAAGAGGCTACCAAAGACCTTGACGAAAACGGTATGATTAGGATTGGTGCTGAAATCAAGCCGGGCGATATCCTCATTGGTAAAATCACGCCCAAAGGTGAATCAGATCCAACTCCAGAAGAAAAGTTACTTCGTGCAATCTTTGGTGATAAAGCAGGTGATGTAAAGGATGCATCCTTAAAAGCTTCTCCATCGCTACACGGTGTTGTTATTGAGAAAAAATTATTCTCAAGGGCAATTAAGGATAAGCGCAAGAGAGCTAAGGATAAAGAGGATATTGAAGCACTTGAAAATGTGTATTACAAGAAGTTTGATGATTTACAGGATAAATTGGTTGAAAAACTATTTGCCCTTGTAAACGGTAAAACGGCCCAAGGTATTTTTAACGACTTAGGTGAGGAAATCATTCCAAAAGGTAAAAAATACACACTTAAAATGTTAAATGCCGTTGATGATTATACGCATTTAACCTCTGGAACTTGGACCACTGACGACCACTTGAATTCTTTGGTTGCAGACTTGATTCACAATTATAAAATTAAGGAAAACGACTTACAGGGTTCCCTACGTCGCGAGAAGTTTACAATTTCTGTAGGAGATGAGTTGCCATCAGGTATCATCAAACTAGCAAAGGTTTATGTCGCTAAAAAGCGTAAATTGAAAGTTGGTGATAAAATGGCAGGTCGTCACGGTAACAAAGGCATCGTTGCACGTATTGTTCGTCAAGAGGACATGCCTTTCCTAGAAGATGGAACTCCCGTTGATATTGTATTGAATCCATTAGGTGTACCGTCACGTATGAATATTGGTCAAATTTATGAAACAGTTCTTGGGTGGGCTGGTCAAAAATTGAACAAAAAGTATGCAACACCAATTTTTGATGGGGCTACATTAGACCAAATCAACGGATTCACAGATGAAGCTGGTGTACCAAGATTTGGCCATACTTATTTATATGATGGTGGAACGGGAGACCGTTTTGACCAACCTGCAACCGTAGGTGTAATATATATGATTAAGCTTGGTCACATGATTGACGATAAGATGCACGCCCGTTCAATCGGTCCTTACTCATTGATTACGCAACAACCATTAGGTGGTAAAGCACAATTTGGTGGTCAGCGATTTGGTGAGATGGAGGTTTGGGCACTTGAGGCTTATGGAGCGTCAAGTACACTTCGTGAAATTTTAACTGTGAAATCAGATGACGTTATCGGTAGAGCTAAAACTTACGAGGCAATCGTTAAGGGGGAGCCAATGCCAGAACCAGGACTACCTGAATCCTTCAACGTACTTATGCACGAATTAAAAGGATTAGGATTAGATATTAGATTAGAAGAATAAATTATTCAGTTAACAGTTTTCAGTCGCAGTGAATAACAAGACTGCGACTGAGAGCTGAAACTGAAAACTCGACAAAAAATGGCAAGAAGACAAGATAAGAATACAGTACAGAAATTCAATAAGATTTCTATTGGTTTGGCATCTCCAGAATCTGTTTTGGCAGCATCTCGTGGTGAGGTACTAAAACCAGAAACTATCAATTATCGAACTCACAAACCAGAACGTGATGGTTTGTTCTGCGAGCGTATTTTTGGTCCTGTAAAGGATTTTGAATGTGCCTGTGGAAAATATAAAAGAATTCGCTATAAGGGTATCGTTTGTGACCGATGTGGCGTTGAGGTTACAGAGAAAAAAGTACGTCGTGATAGAGTTGGGCATATCAACTTAGTTGTACCCGTTGCCCACATCTGGTATTTCCGTAGCCTACCAAATAAAATAGGGTATTTACTGGGCCTACCGTCTAAGCGTTTGGACATGATTATCTATTACGAACGATACGTTGTAATTCAGCCCGGTGATGCCAAAAATGTAGAAGGCGAGCCACTTCAAAAACTTGATTTCTTAACAGAAGAGGAGTATTTGAACATTATTGAAACGCTTCCTCAAGAGAATAGGCATTTAGATGATTCTGACCCTAATAAATTTATCGCCAAAATGGGTGCTGAATGTCTCATTGACCTATTGGCCAGAATTGATTTAGACGAATTGTCTTTTGAACTTCGCCACAAGGCAAATACCGAAACCTCAAAACAACGTAAAACTGAAGCTCTTAAGAGACTTCAAGTTGTTGAGGCTTTTAAGGAAGCAAATTTAAATCGTGAGAATAAGCCCGAGTGGATGATCATGAAGGCCATTCCAATCATCCCACCAGAATTAAGACCTTTAGTGCCGCTAGATGGTGGTCGTTTTGCAACCTCAGATTTGAATGATTTATACCGTCGTGTCATTATTAGAAACAATCGTCTTAAAAGACTTGTTGAAATTAAGGCACCTGAAGTTATCTTGCGTAATGAAAAGCGAATGCTTCAAGAGTCAGTTGATTCTTTATTTGATAATACACGTAAGTCCTCAGCAGTAAAAACCGATTCTAACCGTCCGTTGAAATCGCTTTCAGACTCGTTAAAAGGAAAGCAAGGACGTTTCCGTCAAAACCTTTTAGGTAAGCGTGTTGATTATTCTGCACGTTCGGTAATTGTTGTTGGGCCGGAATTGAAATTATTTGAATGTGGATTGCCTAAAAATATGGCGGCCGAGCTTTACAAGCCTTTTATCATCAGAAAGTTGATTGAAAGAGGAATTGTAAAAACAGTAAAATCCGCGAAGAAAATTATAGATAGAAAAGAGCCTGTGGTTTGGGACATCTTGGAAAGTGTTCTTATGGGGCACCCAGTATTGCTAAACCGTGCGCCAACTCTGCATAGATTGGGTATTCAAGCCTTTCAGCCTAAATTGATTGAGGGTAAGGCCATTCAATTGCACCCATTGGTTTGTACTGCATTTAACGCCGATTTTGATGGTGACCAAATGGCGGTACATTTACCATTAGGGCCAGAGGCTATTCTTGAGGCGCAACTATTAATGTTGGCTTCCCACAATATTTTAAACCCTGCTAACGGTTCGCCGGTAACGGTGCCATCACAGGATATGGTTCTTGGTCTTTATTACATGACCAAGCTGCGCAAAACTGATGATGAATATACGGTTAAAGGTGAAGGTCTAACGTTTTATTCTCCAGATGAAGTATTAATTGCTTACAACGAAAAGAAAGTTGACCTTAACGCTGGCATAAAAGTTAGAACCAAAGATTTTAATGAGGAGGGTGAGCTAACAAGCCAAATTATTGAGACGACCGTCGGTCGAGTGCTTTTCAACGAAAAAGTGCCTGAAGCTGCCGGATATATTAATGAAGTATTGAACAAAAAGTCACTTCGTGAGATCATTCACAATATTCTTAGGGCAACCAGCGTGCCAGAGACTGCGGTTTTCTTAGATGAAATAAAAACCCTGGGTTATAAGTTTGCTTTCCAAGGTGGTCTCTCCTTTAGTTTGGGTGATATCATTATCCCATCTGAAAAGCAGGATATGATTGATAAGGCCAATGGGTTGGTTGATGGTATTATGGGTAATTATAACATGGGACTCATTACCAATAATGAACGTTATAACCAGGTTATCGATATCTGGACATCAACCAACGCAGAGTTGACCGAGTTGTCAATGAAACGTATTCGCGAAGACCAACAAGGGTTCAACTCAGTATTCATGATGCTTGATTCTGGTGCGCGTGGGTCTAAGGAGCAGATTCGCCAGCTAACTGGTATGCGTGGTTTGATGGCTAAGCCTAAAAAATCAAATGCTGGTGGTGGTGAGATTATTGAAAACCCGATTTTGTCAAACTTTAAGGAGGGGCTTTCAATTCTTGAGTACTTTATCTCAACTCACGGTGCGCGTAAAGGTCTTGCCGATACCGCATTAAAAACAGCCGATGCTGGTTACTTGACCCGTCGTCTGGTTGATGTTTCCCAGGACGTCATCATTTATAGCGAAGATTGTGGTACGCTTAGGGGTATTGAAGTACAGCCGCTTAAAAAGAATGAGGAAATCATTGAAACGCTTGAGGCTAGAATTGTAGGTCGTACATCCTTAAACGATGTTTATGATCCTATAACTGAAGAGCTATTGGTAAGGGAAGGCGGTCATATTAATGATGCTATTGCCAAACGCATCGGTAATTCAGCATTGGATTCTGTTGAAGTACGTTCCCCATTAACCTGTGAGGCCAAAAAAGGAATTTGCTCTAAGTGCTACGGAAGAAACCTTGCAACCGGTAAAATGGTTCAAAGAGGTGAGGCTGTTGGTGTTGTTGCAGCGCAGTCCATTGGTGAGCCAGGTACGCAATTAACGCTTCGTACCTTCCACGTGGGTGGTATTGCCGGTAACATTTCCGAAGAAAATAAACTAACGGTTAAGTTTGATGGTGTTGCTGAAATTGAAGACCTAAAAACGGTTAAAACCAAGGATAGTGAAGGTAAGGATGTAGATGTTGTTATCTCAAGAACTTCAGAATTGAAGTTAACCGATGCTAAAACTGGTATTACCTTGAGTACTAATAACATTCCATACGGTTCATATATCTATGTGAAACCCGGTGATAAGGTAAAAAAAGGCGATGTTGTCTGCTCTTGGGATCCTTACAACGGTGTTATTATTTCAGAATTTGCCGGTAAGGTCAAGTATGAAAACATCGAGCAAGGTATTACCTATCAGGTAGAAATTGACGAGCAAACCGGTTTCCAGGAGAAAGTAATTTCTGAATCTAGAAACAAAAAGTTAATCCCAACGCTACATATCGAAGATTCCAAAGGTGAAACTATTCGTTCTTATAACTTACCAGTTGGTGCTCACTTGATGATTGACGATGGTGAAAAGATTAAGGTAGGTAAAATTTTGGTGAAGATACCGCGTAAGTCTGCAAAAGCAGGTGATATTACGGGTGGTTTGCCGCGTGTAACTGAGTTGTTCGAAGCACGTAATCCATCCAATCCTGCTGTAGTAAGCGAGATTGATGGTGTTGTATCATTCGGGAAAATAAAACGTGGTAACCGTGAGATTATCATTGAATCCAAGCTTGGTGAAATCAAGAAATATTTGGTGAAACTATCCAATCAAATCCTGGTTCAGGAGAACGATTACGTAAAGGCAGGAATGCCTTTATCTGATGGTTCAATTACACCAAACGATATCTTAAACATCAAAGGGCCTGCAGCTGTTCAGCAGTACTTAGTGAACGAAGTACAGGAGGTTTACCGATTGCAAGGTGTGAAGATAAACGATAAGCATTTTGAAGTTGTTGTTAGGCAGATGATGCGTAAAGTGAGGATTAAGGATTCTGGAGATACCATTTTCTTAGAGGACCAATTAGCCCATAAAGCAGATTTCATTGAAGAAAACGATAAGATTTTTGGAATGAAAGTGGTCGAGGATGCTGGTGATTCTGAAACTTTAAAAGCAGGACAAATCTTAACTTCTAGGGAATTGAGGGATGAAAACTCAGTCTTAAGGCGTGAAGATAAAGCCTTAGTAACAGCACGAGAGGCGCAGCCAGCAACGGCAACGCCAATACTGCAAGGTATTACCAGGGCATCCTTACAGACTAAGTCGTTTATATCTGCGGCCTCGTTCCAAGAAACCACGAAGGTTCTTAATGAAGCAGCCGTAAACGGTAAGGTTGATACGCTTGAGGGCTTAAAGGAAAATGTAATTGTTGGTCATAGAATTCCGGCCGGAACCGGTGTTAGAAAATTTGATAACATTATTGTAGGTTCCAAGGAAGAATTCAATGAACTGATGAAGGCAAAGGAAGAGATGAATTTTAATTAAGTGAGACTTGTATTCTTCAATCCGCTATTAGCAGAATAGTTGAATACTATACTTGTCCCGAAGTTTCGGGATACCCGCTGAAAATTGGGGCCTATTAAAAATCTAAATACTAATTAAGCCTTCAAGCGATTGTGTTTGGAGGCTTTTTTATTAAATAAAGCAATAATACACCCTATAATTTAGGGATTTTAAAAAGTTAACAAGTCTTCCGATTACTCGGAGACACAATCAATATTCCCATGTTGTTGGGAATGTAAACAAGTTTACGATGGCAGAAGAAAACAAAAAACAAAATAAAAAAGGCATCAATATAGAATTGGACGAGAAAATTGCAGAAGGCGCGTATTCCAATCTTGCAATCATCAATCACTCCGTATCTGAGTTTGTGGTCGATTTTGTGAATATCATGCCCGGTGCACCGAAAAGCAAGGTAAAATCAAGAATTATTTTAACCCCACAGCACGCCAAGCGTCTGGTAAAGGCTTTGGCAGATAATGTGAATCGCTTTGAGAAGGCACATGGAGAGATAAAGGATTATGAACAAGCACCAGTTCCCTTAAACTTCGGGCCAACAGGGCAAGCGTAGGTTACGCTTGTAACTCTTATCATGTAGTGGCAAGTCGTCTAAAAAAAGATGCCTAGGGTGAATGTGTTGCCCATGTATGTTAAAGACAAATCCTCAAAAATTAATTTCAATACATACAAACATCCACTAAATAGTTAGAGGTGTAAATTAACCGTACCTTTGCTCGAATTTTAAATGAAGTGACCTACTAAAATTAGTGTTTACTTCCTAAACACAACTTATGTCATTTCAATCACTTGGGCTTTCCCAGCCCTTGCTAAAAGCTATTAGTAAAAAGGGGTACAACGAACCAAGTCCCATCCAAGCCAAGGCAATACCGCCAATTTTAGAAGGCCAGGATGTTTTAGCTTCGGCACAAACCGGTACTGGTAAAACTGCAGGTTTTACCCTACCAATGCTACATTTACTTTCTCAAAAGGAAACATTGAGAAAACGCCCGGTACGTGCGTTGATTTTAACGCCAACCCGTGAACTTGCCGCTCAGGTTTTTGAAAACGTAAAGGAGTATTCCCAGTTTTTGGATTTAAGGAGTGCCGTAATTTTTGGAGGGGTCAATCAGAACCCTCAAGTTAAACAGTTGCAAAGAGGGGTTGATATTTTAGTCGCTACACCCGGTAGATTGTTGGATTTGGAAAATCAAGGCTTTCTGAATCTTTCAAAAATCGATTTTTTCGTATTGGATGAAGCCGATAGAATGCTCGACATGGGTTTTTTACGGGACATTCAAAAAATTATGCGATTGTTACCCGGCAGAAGACAGAATTTAATGTTTTCGGCGACGTTTTCTAAGGACATTAAAAAATTAGCACAAGGTATTTTAGAACGACCGATTCAGGTTGAAGCGACTCCAGAAAATACTACGGTCGAGGCTATCAGTCAAAAAGTGTATCGCGTTGCAAAGAACAAAAAGACGGGTTTAATCATCAAGCTTATCTCTGAAGGAAACTGGCAACAGGTTCTGGTATTTACCCGAACCAAGCACGGTGCTAATCGACTTACTAAAAAAATGGTGAGTTCGGGTATTTCTGCGGCACCCATACACGGCAATAAAAGCCAAGGTGCGAGAACAAAGGCCTTATCCGGCTTCAAGGATGGAAGTATTAAAGTATTGGTTGCAACAGATATCGCCGCTAGGGGGTTGGATATACCCTTGTTGCCACACGTAATCAATTTTGAATTGCCTAATATTTCCGAAGATTATGTGCACCGTATTGGCAGGACCGGTAGGGCAGGCGCAGACGGCCAAGCAATATCTTTAGTAAGTGCAGACGAGACGTCTTATTTAAAAGGGATTGAAAAATTGATTGGTGAACGTATCGAAGTCGAAATAGTAGAAGGTTTTGAGCCCGATCTTAACGCTTCAACCGAACCTATCAAACAGGGGCAAAATCGAGGAGGTAGAAACCGAAGTGGTGGCCGTGGTAGAAATCAGCGTAGTTCTGGAGGAAACAAGTCGGCATCCAAAAATAAAAGCCGAAATAGCAGAAATAGAAGTTCGCGCAGAAGCAATAATTAGTATTCTTGATAAATGGAGCAACAAAAAAACAATCCGCTTCACGGCATAAAACTTGAGCAAATCGTTAATGAATTACAAGAGCATTACGGTTGGGAATATATGGGACATCAAATTAATGTTCGCTGCTTTACCAAGGACCCATCAGTTAAATCCAGTTTGAAATTTCTTAGACGAACGCCTTGGGCACGGGCTAAAGTAGAGAAGATGTATTTAAGAATGCTGGAAAACAGGCCGTAGGCGTTAAAAAAGGATGTTAGCCACGTTAGGTTGGAGTTTGAAAATAAGACAAAATGAAGCGGGAACGGCATATTAAGTAACGCATATTTTGCTTTAATTTCGAACTTTTTTTAATCGTAACTTGATAAATGTTAAAAAACCAATAGTTTTTTGTAACATGTAATACAATTCGGTTAAAACAGAAATCGAAAATTTTAAATCTAAACTAAATTAGTTCCAAGGCTTACGGTATAGAATTTAGACTTTGAGGGCTAGCGCAAATTATTTTTTATAATCCTCGGGCCTGGTATCCTTATGTTTCCAGCGTTTATGCGTCCACAGGTAATATTCTGGTGCCTCCTTAATTTGCTTTTCAACTAAATTGAGAAACTTATCGGTAATTTCATAATCAGGGTAGTCTTTTGGGTTTTCGGCCAGTAATTCAAAAGTACATTCGTAGTACCCACGTTTAATGCGCTTAACTCGAAAAAAAACAACAGACATGTCCAATCGCTTAGACAACATTTCTGCTCCCGTGTGTACTGGTACCCTGTAACCCATGAATTTCTGCCAGTGAAACGCCTTCCATGGTTTGGCAGTTTGATCAGAGACAAAACCTGTAATCGAATTAATTCCTTTTTTCTTCAACTTTATTAACTCGACGGCAATCTCTTTCGTACTTATTAAATGGCTGTTGTATTTGGCTCTAATTCGTTTTACAAGATTATCAAAGTACCTGTTGTCAATTCGTTTATAAACTGCGTTTCCTCTTGATTTAACGTAAGTTTGCATCACAAAAATCCATTCCCAACTGCCGTAGTGGGCGCACATCAAGGCAATGCTTCTATCGTTATCCTCAAGTTTATTAATAAGTTCGATATTACTAAAGGTGAAATGTTGTCTCATTTCAGCCTCTGTAATTGTGAGTGATTTTATAGCCTCAACAATCATATCGCACAGGTGATGATAGAATTTTTTGGTAATCTTGTTTATCTCTTGATCAGACTTTTCTGGAAAAACCAGCTTTAGATTGTACAACACTGTTTTTTTGCGATAACCAAAAACACGGTAGATAAGTACGTACAATACGTCTGAAAATGCATATAATAATTTAAATGGCAGTATGGAAATAAGCCAGAGAAAGGGATAAACTAAAATATAGACCAGAAATTGCATTGGCACTTATAAGTCTTAAATTTGCAAGCGCAAATATAGTTATAAAAAGAGCGTCTATGAGTAATATCGATTTAGTAACCATCATTATTATAGCGGCAAATGCTATCATATCCTATAAAGGTTTTGGGGATTATGGTTTTTTTGAGCGCTATAAATTTAATGTAGGTAGAATCAGGGCAGGTGAGCAGTTTAGGATGTTTAGCTCTGGCTTTTTACACGCTGATACGGCCCATCTTTTCGTAAATATGTTGACCTTGTTCTTTTTTGCAAATTGGGTAATACGTTACCTAGGCGATTTTAATTTTGTAATTATTTATCTTGCGAGCTTAGTATTGGGCAGCCTATTGTCGCTGTATTTCCATCGAGAAGAATATCACTACAGTGCCGTTGGTGCGAGTGGTGCGGTAACAGGCGTACTGTATTCGGCCATTTTATTAGATCCTACCATGAGCCTGTATATGTTCTTTATCCCCATACCAATTCCTGCCTATATATTTGGGATTGGCTATTTGTTATATTCTATCTATGGTATGAAAAACCGTATTGGAAACATCGGTCACGATGCACATTTTGGAGGTGCCATAGGAGGTTTTATAATTACCTTGGTTATGATGCCATCAATTCTCCAAACAGATTTATTGATGGTAGTACTTCTTGCAATACCAATCATGATTTTATTTGTAATGCATAAAACCGGGAAAATTTAGTCTGCAGGTTTCTAATTTAAAATTTCAGAAATCTTAGCTTCTAAGGCTTTACCCCTTAGGTTTGTGGCTATAATTACACCGTTTTCATCTAAGACAAATGTAGCAGGGATTGAACGTATGTTGTAGGAACGAGCTATGGGATCATTAAAATACTTTAAGTTGGACACCTGATGCCACGTTAGATTATCGTCTTTAATAGCTTTTTTCCAAGCTGCCTTAGGGTCTTTCTGTCGCCGATTACCATCTAGCGACACTCCAATAATCTCAAGGCCCTTATCTTTATATTGTTCATAAACCTTAACTACGTTTGGATTCTCCCTTCGACATGGGCCGCACCAAGCTGCCCAAAAATCAACAATCGTAACCTTGCCCAGCACATCCTTTAAAGCGATGATTTCCCCCTCGGGATTTGGAGCGCTAAAATTAGGCGCTTTTTTTCCTATTTCGGTGGCGCGAAGTGCAGCCATTCTATCGGCCATGGCCTTGATTTTTCTATTAACGCTCTTTCCGAATTCGGTCGTTTTTAAATCTTCGGATAATTCGTTATAATATTTAGATATTTTTTCAATATCCTCTCGTCTCGTTTCAACCAAATAATCCGTTAGCATTAGGGCGTAATAGTTGTCGGGATGTTCTTTTAAAAATTTAAATGGATAATTATCCCGACGTTTTTTTATTTCGAGCAGTTGTTTTGATAATGCTTGTTTATCTTTGGCAGAGGCTTGTCGATATTTTTTACCTAACTCATCATTTTTTTCGGTAATTGCTCCAAAATTCTCCTTAAATTCAATCATTGCGCTATTGGATTCGCCTCCATAAATTTTAGAATTTGTAAGCTTTTCCTTATTGATATTAATTTTGATTTCCTCATTTTCAAGTATAACAGGAAGTACGCCTTGAACGCTATTAATGGTGAGGTTCACCATTTCTGTTTGTTCCAACCCCCCTTCAAATTTAAATTTTTCATTAATGACAATGGCAGTATCCTTTACGACTTGGCGGCCATTTGGCCCGGGATACTTTAAGTAAGCCCGTATCCCATTGTGTACACCGGGAGCTTCACCAATTACTCGATATCCCTCAATTTTGGCCTCTTGCTCCTGTTTACAGCATAATAATAAAGCCGGAACGATAATAATTAAAAATAATCTTTTCATTGATACGTCTGTTTTTTGCAAATATAAAAAGTATCCTTTACTTAAGATATTGATGCCTTTCTTCTGTATAAATTCTGAAAATGATACACAAAATTGATATACTTTTACATAAAATTTGTTACCAATGATAAATAACGATACAATCATAGCCCTTGCAACTGCCTCTGGAAACGGTGCAATTGCCATATTAAGAATATCTGGTAACAGCGCTATTTCCTTGGTCGATACTAATTTTAAATCCGTAACCAGTGGCAAATCAATAAAACGGCAAAATTCGCATACCGTTCATCTGGGCCACATCGTTGACGGAACGCGTATTATTGATGAAGTTTTGGTAACGATTTTTAAGAATCCCAATAGTTATACGGGCGAGGATGTTGTTGAAATTTCCTGCCATGGGAGTGCCTATATCCAGCAGGAAATCTTACAACTGTTTCTCAGGAAAGGCTGCAGGATGGCCAATCCCGGAGAGTTTACCTTGCGCTCCTTTCTCAACGGAAAGATGGATTTATCCCAGGCCGAGGCCGTTGCAGATTTAATTGCTAGTGATAATGAAGCATCACACCAAGTGGCGATGCAGCAGATGCGGGGTGGGTTTTCGTCTGAAATTTCAAATCTGCGGCAGGAGCTTTTAAATTTTGCCTCGCTCATTGAATTAGAGCTTGATTTTTCTGAGGAAGATGTAGAATTTGCTGATCGAAGTCAATTTAAACAACTCATAGAAAAGATTACCAAAGTATTGAAATCCCTCATTGACAGTTTTGCCATTGGCAATGTTATTAAAAACGGCATTCCAGTTGCTATTGTAGGCGAGCCCAACGTAGGGAAGTCAACCTTGCTCAATGCCTTACTTAAGGAGGAACGCGCCATAGTTTCAGAAATTGCTGGAACCACCCGAGATACCATTGAAGACGAAATTGCAATTGGAGGTATAGGCTTTAGATTTATAGACACGGCGGGCATACGCGAAACGGCCGATGTTGTGGAAAGTATTGGTATCAAAAAAACCTTTGAGAAAATCGAGCAGGCCCAAGTGGTGGTCTATTTGTTCGAGGCCTCTAAATATCAGGTACAGGGCGACAGGTTTAGAATGGAATTGGAGCGGGTTAGAAATAAATACCCGCAGAAACCTATTCTGGTCATTGCCAACAAGGTGGACTTGCTCGATAGTGAAGAATTGCAAGACCTAGATGCGTTTACTTCAACCCTTAAAGAAGTCGAGGTTATAACGCTTTCGGCTAAAACGGGGCAGGGCGTAGAAAAACTTACCGATAATCTTCTAAATTTAATAAATACTGGGCAACTTCGAAATAGTGAAACTATAGTAACCAATTCCAGACATTACGATGCCTTAGTGAAGGCCTTTGAGGAGATACAAAAGGTTAAATACGGCCTTGAAACCGATTTATCGGGCGATTTACTGGCCATAGACATTCGGCAGGCCTTATACCACTTTGGAGAGATTACCGGAGAGATTAGCAACGATGATCTATTGGGAAATATTTTTGCCAATTTTTGTATCGGGAAGTAGCAGATTTTATCTAGTATGTATTGGGTATGGCTATCGTATAATGAATACAATGATTTTGCTATAACTTTATTGACTGCAGAATAGTTTGTATTATACTGAAATAGGTTGACCTTTTTTGGTTCATATTTTGGACGTTCAAAAGATTTTTTTCAGCCGTTTAGAAGGCAAAAAAATAGTTTGAACTAGGTCTGTTCTTAGATCGTTAGTTCAGGTAAATTTACCTTATTTTTTCGATATGATTTGTAT
>Ga0207419_1000032_pt1 | contig 95870 bp, 91 predicted proteins | sample ElkSloMetagenome_4_FD_184723 | JGI IMG/M metagenome (GOLD analysis project Ga0207419, IMG submission 184723) | Hot spring microbial communities from Elkhorn Slough, Monterey Bay, USA - MD2A (version 2) | ecosystem: Environmental > Aquatic > Marine > Intertidal zone > Estuary: Microbial mat ...
GTAATTGGCGCCCACGGTGACATCGCCTTCGCGCTCGCCGCCGTGATAGCCGCCGGGCTGGCAGTGGATGTCGACCGCGGTCTGGTAGGCGGGCTGCTCCACGCTCGCATCGAGTTCGAGCATGCCGGAATGCTCGTTGTACTGGCGCGCCATCGCGTCGAGTTCGTCGAGCTGGCGCAGCACCACCTGCCGCCCGAAATGCTGGCGCATCTCCATCGAATTGCGCTTCAGCGCCGACCACATCCGGTGCCACTGATCCCGGTTCATGGCGTCGCGGATTTCATAGCGATGGTCCGGATCGCGCCCGTGTTCGGCGCGAAAGGCGGGCAGGACGCGCTTTTCATAGGCGAGCTTGTTGCCGCTTCCGATGCTGCCCGAAAGGTAGCGGTTGAAATGGGTGAGGAAATTGAATCGCGCCGCCTCGTCATGGGTCGTGCGCGGCATCATCTCGTGCCGGGTGAGCGCGGTATACGGGGGAGGAAGATCGCTGGCCATGATGTCACCCTTTGAATTTGTCCGGACAAATTTCGCCCGAAGCGCCCGCTTTGTCAATGATCGCCTGTCCGATGCCCGTATTCGCGATGCGGCTTGCCGGGGGCGTCCTATCAATGCGGGGCCTGCATCGCGCGTTCCGGCGCCGGAAACCTTGATCGCGCTCAAACGCTTCTCTTCCACAAAGCTTGATCGCGCCCCCGCCCCTATGCGATTTTGCTGTCAACACCGCGAATCTCCGCGAAATGAAGGATCCTCCACGACTTGACTACGCCCGACATCCCGCAAAGCACGACCCACATGCTCGACCGCGCCGAACTTCGCCGCGCCTATCGCGCCGAGGAAGAAGCCTGCATCGCCGAAAGGCTCGAACAGGCCGCCCCCGCGCGCAAGCTGTCGGGCGAGGCAGCCGCGCTTGCGATCCGCCTGATCGAGGGCGCGCGCGCCCAGAGCGCGAGCGGAATCGACGCCTTTCTCCAGCAATACGGGCTCGACACGGATGAAGGCATCGCGCTGATGTGCCTGGCCGAGGCGCTGCTGCGCGTGCCCGACGCGCGCACCGCCGACGCGCTGATCCGCGACAAGATCGCCGAGATCGAATGGGGCGAGCGGCTCGGCGAAAGCTCGTCGACCTTCGTCAATGCCGCGACCTTCTCGCTGATGCTGACGGGCGAGGTGCTGGAACGGCCCGAGGAGCACCAGAAGGGCATGGGCCGCACGCTGAAAAGCGCCATGAACCGGCTCGGCGAACCCGTCATCCGCCGCGCCACCTTGCAGGCGATGCGCATTCTGGGCGGGCAATTCGTGTTCGGCCGCACGATCGAGGAAGCGCTCAAACGCGCCGCGCCCGACCGCGCGAAGGGGATCACCCACAGTTTCGACATGCTGGGCGAGGCGGCGATGACCTATGCCGATGCGGAACGTTACCGCATCGCCTATGAGCGCGCGATCCAGCGCCTTGCGCGCGAAGCCACCGGCGCCATCGGCTCCTCTCCCGGCATTTCGGTCAAGCTGTCCGCGCTGCATCCCAAATACACCCATTTCCACAGGGAACGGGCCCGCACAGAGATCACGCCGATCGTCAAGGCACTGGCGATGAAGGCGCGCGATGCCAACATCCATTTCACCGTCGACGCCGAAGAGGCCGAACGGCTCGAAGTCTCGCTCGACATCATCGAGGCGCTGATTCGCGACGACGACATCTTCACGCGTGCCGACGGGACCCGCTGGGAAGGCTTCGGCCTTGCCATCCAGGCCTACCAGAAGCGGGGCGTGCCGCTGTGCGACTGGATCGCCAAGCTTGCCCGCCGCCATGGCCGCAAGCTGTTCGTGCGACTGGTAAAGGGCGCCTATTGGGACAGCGAGATCAAGATCAGCCAGGTTGGCGGCTACGACGATTACCCCGTCTTCACCCGCAAGATCGCGACCGACGTGTCCTACCTCGCCTGCGCCGCGCGCCTGTTCGAACATGACGACGTGATCTACCCCGCCTTCGCGACCCACAACGCCTATACCGTGGCGGTGGTCAAGGAGCTGAGCGCCGGACGCTCCTTCGAATTCCAGCGTCTCCACGGCATGGGCGAGGAAGTGTTCGAGGCGCTCCACGAAGTCGAAGGCAATGCCCGGACCCCGGTGCGCATCTACGCCCCCGTGGGCGGGCACAAGGAACTGCTCGCCTATCTCGTGCGCCGCCTGCTGGAAAACGGGGCGAACACCAGCTTCGTCAACCGCATGGGCGATGCCGACGTGGCGGCCGAAGAGCTCGTTACCGATCCGGTCGCCGAACTCGCCGCGATGAAGCCGCGCCGCAATCCGGCGATCGCGCTGCCCAAGGACATTTTCGGCGCGGATCGCGGCGGCAGGCTCAACAGCGCGGGCACCGACCTGTCGGACCCGCTGGTGCTTGGCCCCCTGCAGGCAGAGATCGACCGGCTGGCGGACAGGCAGTATTACGCCGGACCGACCTTCCCCGGCCCCGAAAGCGGCGAGATCGCCCCGATCACCATGCCGCATGACCTGACGGTCGAAGTGGGCAAGCGCCGCGATGCGACCCCGCAGGAAGTCGAGGACGCCTTCGCCCGGGCGAGCGCGATCCAGCCCGGCTGGGATTCGCTCGGCGGGGAAAAGCGTGCGCTTCTGCTCGAGGAAGCGGCCGACCTGTTCGAGGCGCATACCGCCGAATTCCTCAGCCTCGCCACGCGCGAGGCGGGCAAGACCCTGCTCGACGGCGTGCTCGAAGTGCGCGAGGCGGTCGATTTCCTGCGCTATTACGCATCCGAGGCGCGCCGCCAGTTCGGCCCGCCGATCCGCCTGCCGGGGCCTACGGGAGAGGAAAACTCGCTCTCGCTTCACGGGCGCGGCGTGTTCGCGACGATTTCGCCGTGGAACTTCCCGCTCGCGATCTTCACCGGCATGGCCTCGGCCGCGCTGGCCGCGGGCAATGCGGTGATCGCCAAGCCGGCCGAACAGACCCCGCTGATCGCCGCGCTCGCCGTGAAGCTGTGCCACGAAGCGGGCATTCCGCCCGAAGCGTTCCAGCTTCTCCCCGGCGCGGGCGAGGTCGGCCAGCTCATCACCGCCGATCCGCGGCTTGCCGGCGTCGCCTTCACCGGGTCGACCGAGACCGCGCGCGCGATCAACCGCACGCTGGCGGGCCGCGAAGGCCCGATCGCGACCTTCATCGCGGAGACCGGCGGGCAGAACGCGATGATCGTCGATTCGAGCGCGCTGCCCGAACAGGTCGTGCGCGATGTCGTCGCCTCCGCCTTCCAGAGCGCGGGTCAACGCTGTTCGGCGCTGCGCGTGCTCTACCTGCAGGAGGACGTGGCGGATTCCATGCTGGAGATGATCCGCGGCGGGTTCGAGGCGTTGAATGTCGGCGACCCCGCGCATCTCTGGACCGATGTCGGGCCCGTGATCGATCCCGATGCGCAGGCCGCGCTCGAACGGCACGTCGCGCGCAGCGAGGCGAGCGGGCGGCACGTCATGCGCTGCGCCATGCCCAACGAGACGGGCAAGGGCTGTTTCGTCGCGCCGACCATCATCGAGGTGGATTCGATCCTAGAGCTCACCCGCGAGAATTTCGGTCCCGTGCTCCACGTCGCGCGGTTCCGTTCGCAGGATCTCGGGCAGGTCATCGCCGACATCAACGCGACCGGATACGGCCTGACACTGGGCCTCCACAGCCGCATCGCCGCGACCCGGCGGTTCGTCGAGGCGCGCGTGCGCGTGGGCAATTTCTACGTCAACCGCAACCAGATCGGCGCGGTCGTGGAAAGCCAGCCTTTCGGCGGAGAGGGCCTGTCGGGAACCGGTCCCAAGGCGGGCGGCCCGCATTACCTCGCCCGTTTCGCGGTCGAGCGCGCGGTCTGCGTCGACACGACGGCGGCGGGCGGCAATGCGACCCTGCTCCAGGCCTGAGGGCGCTTGCCAGCCGCGCGAGAGGGGCGGTATGTCGCTTCGCATGCTGGTGCGCCTCCCCCGTCTCGCGGTCCATTTCCTCGCGCTTTTCATGCTCGCCTGGAGCAGTGCGGCGCTTGCCGAGGTGCGGATCCATTTCCACAGCTTCGACGGCTCGGTCCTGTGGGGGCGTTATCCGCACACCTTCATCGTGCTCGAAGGCACGCTCGAGGAAACGGGCGAGGCGGTGAACGAGAATTACGGCTTTTCCGCGCGCACGGTGACGCCTGCGATCCTGTCCGGCCCGGTCGAACACATGGTGCTGGCCGAAACCGAACGCAACGTGAAGAACACCAACCGCCATTTCAACCTGACGCTGACCGACCGGCAATATCGCCGCATCGTCGCCGAGGTGCGCGCCTGGCAGAACGCGCCGGGCAAGTATTACGACCTTGAAAAGCGCAATTGCATCCACTTCGTCGGCCGGATGGCGGAAATCCTCGGCCTCAAGGTCGAATATCCCGGCGACATGCTGCGCCGGCCCAAGAAATGGCTCAACCACGTCACCGTGCTCAATCCCGAGCTCGACGCGGAAGTCGTCGACTGAGGAGCGGCGTCTTCCGGAACGCCGGGCCGATCACGCCGGCAGGCCGAGATGCTTTGCCGCATAGACCGATTGCCAGCTTTCGATTTCGCCGACGATGATCTCGTCGACGGCACGCACAAGGTCGCTCGCGGACGAAAAGGTCAGGCGCTGCTCGTCGCCGGAAAGCAGGAGGCCGGCCCGCTCCTCGACCGAGGAAAGCTTGCCCGAAGTCGCGCGCGATATCGCGGCGAAGCGTTCGAAATCCCCGAAATAGCGCAGCCCTGCAAGGTTCGCGCCGAGCGTCGGGAAAGCAACGCCGAGAAAGGTGAAAAGCTTGGCGGTCGCATCGGGCCATGGCGCCGGGACCAGCCCGGCCGCGGCCGCCGCCGCGATCGCGAGCCAGATAGAGACCGACACCACCGCGGCGAGGAAACAGCTCTCCGCCGCCCGGTCCATGCGGCGGTCGACCCGCGCAAGCTGCTGCGCCTTGGCTTCGTGATAGCGGCGCTGGCCGGTGACGTGCGGCAGGACGATCTCCTCGAGAGCGCGTCGCAGGAAGGCCCGGTCGATCCGGGCTTCGGGCAGGCCCGCATTCCGCAGCGCATCGCGGCTGAAGCGTTCGGGCCATTCGCCCCGCCCCCCGCGCGGCCAGCGGGCGACCGGGCGGGCGACGCCCATGATCGCGATGGCGGGCGCGAACCGCAGATATTCCGCCACGCGCCGGGTCTCGAACCAGCGGCGGTGCCATGCCCGTGCGTGCCCGACATAGGTGATCGCGAGAATGGCGAGCAGCAGCGCCAGTTCGATCAGCGCGAAGACCCATTTGAGCTCCGGCAGGCCGAGCGGCAGATAGAGAATGCCGATGATGATCGCGAGCGCCGAGAGCATGAAATTGACCGACATGCCGCTGCGATAGGCATCCGAAAGGCGGCTCGACACGCCATCGGCCCAGGCGAAGTTCGGCAGCAATTCGCGTTCGAGCCGGGTGACGACGCGATCCTCCGGCCCGATCGCTGTGCGCGCGACGTCGAGCAATCCGGCGGCGCTTCCCGCCGCGATGCTGCCGGGCGCTTCGAAACGGGTCTGGATCGTGCCCGATTTCGCGGTGCGCCCGCCGAACAGCCATTCGATCCAGCGATAGATCCCGAAACCGAAAGACGATCTGGGCCGCCATTTTTCCCGCCGCATGCGCTCGACGCTTTGCGTCATGGGGGCGAGCGCGCCGGCGACGATCGCCTCGAGCCGGACAAGATCCGGGCCGGCCGCCGCACCGGGGTCGAGATGGCCGAGCTCTTCGGGGCGCGTGAGGATCGTCCAGCTTTCGGGCCGCGCCGGGTCGATGACCAGGACCGGCGTCCCGGTCTCCAGCGCGGCAAGCACGGTGTGCCCGGTGCCGCCCGCAAGGTCGGTCCGCGTGCGATCCCAGACCGCGACGAGAAGGTCGATCCGTTCGATCATCACGCGCCCGGCAAGCTCGACATTGGCCGAACACAGCGCGTCCAGCCGCCGCGCGGCCTGGCCGTCCGCCGGATCGGCGAGACTGCGTTCGAGCGCGGCGCGGATTTCCTCGTCGCGGTCGGCGATTTCGAACAGGTGCGCGCTGTCGGCGAGCGTGCGGATCGCCGCCGCGCGCGCTTCGACCTCGGGATCGGCCGCCTGCCCGCCGCTGCACAGCGCGGCCACGTCCCCGCGCGTCGCAGCGCCCGCATTGATCGCGCAATTGAGGCCCGCCCCGAACGGCAGGGGCGCGACCAGCGACCATCGCCTGGCAAGAGCGATCCGGGCGGCGGACTGGTCTATTCCCCCCGCCAGCAGGGTGAAGAGCCTGATCTCCCGCCCTTCGCCCACCGCTTCGCATGCCAGCCGGTCGATCGCCCCGAGGGCGTCTTCGAGTGCGCGCAGCACCGCGTCGCGATTGCCGGACAGGGCGGGATTGTCCGGCCGGTGGCCCGTGATCCCGATGGCGACGTGAGGTTTCCAGCCGGCAGCCGGGTCGTGGGCCGGGTCGTGGGCCATGTCCTGCGTCTTCCCCCAGCCTGCTGTTCGCGGCAGGGACAGTGCCCCCTGCAAGGCGGACCTTAAACGCAAGGCAAAGACGCGCACAAGCACGGTTTATGCGCCCCGGGCGGCGCCGGCTCCCTTGACAGGGGGGTGCGAGTGGCAGAACCCTCCGCTCGCGAGGGAGGCGGGCGATGACACACCGGACCGTTGGCGCGATGGCCATGCTGGCGAGCCTCCTTGCCGCGGCCATGGCCTGTCCGGCGGATCTGCGCGCGCAGGAGCCGGAACTCCCGGCCGCCGACCACCCTGTCTACAAAACCTCCGGAACCCCGCGCGCGCCGCAGGACAAGCCGGCCGCCGAAATCGAGCGCGAAGCGGCAAGGTTCCGCACGCTCGAGGCCGCCTGCGATAGCGGCGATCGCGCGGCCTGCAGCGATCTGGGCGAAGCATACGAGCTCGGCCTCGGCACCCCGCAGAACCGCCCGATCGCCGCCATCCTCTACCGCGAAACCTGCGAGGCGGATGTGGCCCGGGGTTGCGAAGGGCTCGGCCGGGTGACGACCGCACTGCGCGACGAAAGCGCATCGGAACAGGCGGCTGCGCCTTTCGCCCGGGCGTGCGAACTCGGCTCGGCGGGGGGCTGCATCGCATATGCGCGGCTCCTCCACAGGGGGGTCGGCGTGCCGCGCGACGAACAGCGCGCCGAGGCCCTGTGGCGCGAAACCTGCCGGTCAGGCGCGGGCGCGGCGTGCCGCGAACTCGGCGCCGCGATGATCGTTTCGCAGCCGACGGGCGAACGCATGGCCGAAGCCGTGAAACTGCTCACCGGGCAATGCGACGCGCTCGATACCGAGGCATGCGAGGAATTGCTGCGCCTCGAGGAAGGCACCGCAGGGCGGCCGTCTGAGGCAATCATCCTGCACAAGGCCTGCTCGGGCGGGAGCGACTGGAGCTGCAGGCAGCTCGGCGACCGCGCGTTTGTCGGCAATGGAACGGTTCAGGACCGCGATTACGCGTTCGCGCTCTACGACCGCGCCTGCGCGCTCGCCGAGGTGCAATGCGAAACCGCCGCGATGCTGCGCGAATGGCCCGGCCTGACCGAAGGCTGCGAGAGCGGCGACATGGCCGCCTGCGCGAGGCTGGGGGAGATTCACGACAGCACCGCCACGCCCCTCGAAGACGCCGACAGGGCCCGCGAATTGCTGGCGGCGGCCTGTCTCGCCGGGATAAGCGATGCATGCGCGCGTGCCGGCGATCTTGCGCTCACGGTCGATCCCGCAAAGGCGGAGACCCTGCTCGTCACGGGCTGCGATGCGGGCGACCTTGCCGCGTGCAGCCGGCTCGCCAGTGCGCTCGACCGGGGCGATGCGCTGGCGCAGGACATCGCGCGCGCACAGGCGCTTTACGTGCGCCTGTGCGAGGCGGAATGGTGGTCCGCCTGCAAGACATTGGGCCAGAACCTTGCCGCATATCCCGACCTGCCGCTCGCCGTGGCAGGCCGGAACTTCGTCCCGCCGATAGAGCGCGACGACCGGGAGACCCTGTTGTCCCATATCCCCGAGGCAATCCGGGCCCAGATGGAATATTCGCCCTGTTCGAGCAGCACGATCGAATTTCGCGGCCAGCTCTACAGCGATCTGGTGTGCGATCCGGAGCGGCGGGTCTACAGGGGCTATCCGCTGGAACCCGGCCAGGCGCCGTGGCAGGCGCTGCTGTGGCGTCCGCGGACCCTGCCGAACGGTCTTGGTCCCCTGTCGGCCAAGCAGCGCGTCCTGTGCGGCGGAGCGCTGATCCAGCGCGGCTGGGTGCTGACGGCGGCGCATTGCCTCGTCGACAGGCTGGAGACGGGCGAGGAATTCCCGATCCGCAGCGCCGATTATCGCATCAGGCTGGGCGTCCACCGACCGGCGGGCGATGAGGGGATCAGCTACCCGATCCTCGAAGTGCACGAGCATCCGTTCTTCGATCTGGGCACCTACGCTTTCGACATCGCGCTCATCCGCTACGACCCGAGCCGCGGGCAGAGCGGCGCTGCGACCAATGCGATCAGGCTGATCGGCCTCGACGAGACACCGCTGCTGCGGCGAAGGATCACCCCGGACATGGACGTCTACACTTATGGCTGGGGGCGCACCGAGGTGGAGCGAGTGGTGATGCCGACCGTGCTGATGGGCGCGAAAATGCAGCTCGAAACGCTCGAGAAGTGCACCGAGATCACCGGTTACGCCGGCAACCTGCTCAATGCGGCGCTGTGCGCGGCGGGCAGCGAGGGGCAGCAGGCGTGCTACGGGGACAGCGGCGGGCCGCTGATCTATTACGGCGATGCCGACAGGCGGGCGCGCGTAATCGGTGTGGTCAGTTCGGGCCGGAAATGCGGCACGACGGGCGAGGCGAGCCGTTACACCCGCGTCGCCCGGGCGCGCGAGTGGATCGAACGGACAATCGCTGGCGCGCGCTGAAACGACCCGGCCCGGCGCCCCCTCAAGGGTCCGCCGGGCTTCGCATCACGATTCGTCGGAAGCGGGCGCCATCGGGCCGATCGGATTGCCCGTGCCTTCGAGAGGATCGTCTTCCTCGGGCGTTTCGGTCATTCCCGCCTCGCCCGCCATGGCGCCGTCTTCCATGGCATCGTCTTCCATGGCGCCGTCTTCCATCGCGCCCTCTTCCATCGGTGCCTCGGCTCCGGTGGTTTCTTCGGCCGCTTCCTCGCCGCCATTGCAGCCTGCGAGCGCCAACGCGCAGCCCGCCGCGAGCAGCGCCGTGAAATAGGTCTTCATCTCGATTTCCCCCACAGTGGAGCGATCGATTATCACGAGGACAGCCGCAATAGCAATCGTTCGAACCGGGGCGAGGATCGCAGCGGGTCGAGCAGCGCATCGTTGCGCGCGAACAGCATCCCGGGATCGCGCATATCATAGGCCCTCTCGAGGAGATCGAGCGCGCGGTCGGCATCGCCCCATTGCGCATGCACCTGCGCCTGCTGGTAGAGCCCGGCATCGCCATAGGTCCCGACCAATTCCGCCAGCGCCGCGCGCGCGCGCGCTTCATCGCCCAGCCGCGCGAGCGTGATCGCAAGCCCGACCTGGCTGAAAAGCGGCACGCGTTCCTGCTCGAATGCCGCCTGCGCGCCCGCAGTATCGCCCTGCATCAGCCGGGCATTGCCGATCGCGAAATGGGCGCTGGCAAGCCCCGGATTGAGCTTGAGCGCCTGCATCATGCGGCTGATCGTGGCGGAATAATCGCGCGCGAGCAGGGCGATGAACCCGGCAGTGCGGAAAGCGAGGGGATTGAGCGGGTCGAGTTCGAGCACGCGGTCGATCATCTGCATGGCGAGAGGCTGCTGATCGCCAAAGGCAAAAAAGATCGCGACCGACGCCTGGGTGTCGGCATCGCCCGGTGCAAGCTCCTGCGCTCGCCGGTAATGCGGAGCGGCCCCGGCCCGGTCGAGCCGCCCGTTATTGAGCGCGAAGCCGAGCGCGAGATGGCCGCGAGCGAGCTCGGGCGCGAGCGCGATAGCGCGCTCGGCAGCGGCGATGGAAAGATCATAGAAACGCTCGACCTCCGCGGCGGATTCGCTTGCATTGGCGACCGCGGCCAGCATCGTCGCGCGCATCGCATGGGCCGCTGCAAAGGCAGGATCGGATGCGACCGCGGCTTCGAGCAGGGTCAGCGCGGCGCGGTCGCTTTCGACCCCGGAGGAAAGTTCGGAAAGCGCCAGTCCCCGCAGATAGTCCTCGTAGGCGGCAGGATCGTCGGTCCCGCCCACGCCCTGCTGCTGCTCGACGCTCCGAAGCGCGCCTTCGCGTCCGGCAATCCGCGCGACCAGCGAAAGCGCGACGGTCTCGGCGATTTCGGACTGCATCGCGAACACGTCGGCAAAGGGCCGGTCGTAGCTTTCCGACCATCGCACGACACCGCCATCGACTTCGACCAGTTCGACGAAGATGCGCACCATGTCGGCTGCGCGCTGGACCGATCCGCGCAGGATGTTTTCCACGCCGAGCCTTGAGGCAAGCGCGAATTCGTCGCCGTCCGCGGCCGCTGCCGAACTGGTCGGCGCCGACACCCTGAGGCGCGGATTACGCGCGAGAGCCTGGCGCAGTTCATTGGAAAGACCCGCGGAAAACCATCCCTGCTCCTCGTCGCCGGTCAGATTGGCAAAGGGCAGGACAGCCATCGAAACTGCGCCGCCTCCAGCGCCTCCGAAAAGGCCGGCCTGCCATGCGCCCAGCACGCCGACGCCAGCCAGCAGGGCCGCACCGCCACCGATCGCCAGCCCGCGCCGGGAAACGCCGCCTGCAAGGGCGGCACGCGGCGGTGGGGGCGCTGCCGGCGGCGCGGCCTGCGCGGGCATGGCCCGGCGCTCAGGGGGATCTCCAGCCCCCGAGACCGTCCGCCTGACCGCCGCCAGCACCCGCGCCATTTCGGGCGCATCGGCCTTGCCGGACCAGCCGCTGATGTCGAGCAACTGGATCTGCCGGAAACCGAGCGGCGACATCGTGCCGTCGAGCGAAACCGGGACGAGACAACCGCGTTCGCGGCCGCGCTGCGCCTCGTCGCGGACCCATCCGGATTCGACCGCCTGCCGCGACCACAGCACGACGACGCAATCCGCTTCCTCCAACGCGGCTTCGGTCATGGGCAGGTAATTGACGCCACCTTCGATCAGGCCGTCCCACCAGACATCGAACCCGGCCTCTTCGAGCACCGAGATGATCCGCTTTGCCGCTTCGGAATCGGTGCGGGTGTAACTGAGGAACAGCCGTGGAGCGGAGGCTTGGCGCTGGTCCGGTGGCTCGTGAGCGTTCGCCATGTCCTCTGCCATGTCCATCGCCCCTAAAGCGCCTGCGGAATCGAACTTAGAGGGGTTCGCCCGGACTGGCTAGTGGCGTATGCATGGCGGTCCGGAAGGGCGAAAACGCCGGACATTGCGGCGCCCGCCGCGGGCCTTTGCCGGTCCGATGGCGCAACAATCTTGCCGCCGCCCGAGCGAAAGATTCAGGCATTGATTCACATGATTCAATCACCAAATTTTTCTTCACAGATTCATTTTGCCCCTTGCGCGTTCCACGACTCAAGCTTGGTCCACGCGTCGCGCGCTCTCGCTGCGCTTCGAACATGCGCACGGCGCCGTTTTAAGGGTTAATCGCCCGTTGACGCGGACCCGCGTCCGATTCATCATCTAGTGGTTAGGTTTGCGGCGGACCCCCCAGCCATGGTGAATCCCCCCTCCGGCCCTTCGGGTCGGGCATGGGTTCGGAGTCTCCGGCGAAGGGTCCCGGATGAATCTGGCAGGAGACCAGAAGAGCTGTATCCGGAGGACAGGCCTGTGGCCGGGCCAGGGACAGCCTGTGGATGGGCCGGCAAAGAACAGAATTGGAACATTGGCCCTTGCGGCCATGGGGCGATTCGGGGGACAATGGGGTGACAATGGATTTCAAGACGAGCGACAGCGTGCCGAACGAAGTTATCGACGACACCGAAACCGGCACTGCGGAACACCCGCAGGCGAATGAACAGGCGAATGAAAAGGCCGTGAGCATGAAGAAAGCCGACACCGGCAGCGACGAACTGATCGCCGAAAAGGCGGGTGAAGCCATGGCCGGCGCCGTCGCCAATGCGATGAAGCAGGCCGCCAAACCCGACAGCAAGAGCGTCAATCCGCGCCGCTTCACGATCCGCACCGATCCAGCCCGCGATGCGAACCTCACCGCCTTCGGCAAGGAGACGCTGACCGACCGCTACCTCCTTCCCGGCGAGACCTACCAGGACCTTTTCGCCCGCGTCGCCGATGCCTATGCCGACGACGAGGAACACGCCCAGCGGCTTTACGACTACATCTCGAATCTGTGGTTCATGCCCGCGACCCCGGTGCTGTCGAACGGCGGCACCAATCGCGGCCTTCCGATCTCGTGCTATCTAAATTCCGTGTCGGACAGTCTCGACGGGATCGTCGGCACCTGGAACGAGAACGTCTGGCTCGCCTCCAAGGGCGGCGGCATCGGCACCTATTGGGGCAATGTCCGCGGCATCGGCGAACCGGTCGGCCTCAACGGCAAGACCAGCGGCATCATCCCCTTCGTGCGGGTGATGGACAGCCTGACGCTCGCGATTTCACAGGGATCCCTGCGGCGCGGATCGGCGGCGTGCTATCTCGACATCAGCCACCCGGAAATCGAGGAATTTCTCGAAATCCGCAAACCCAGCGGCGACTTCAACCGCAAGGCGTTGAACCTCCACCACGGCGTTCTCGTCACCGACGAATTCATGGAAGCGGTGCGCGCGGGCGATCGGTTCGACCTCAAGAGCCCCAAGACCGGCGAAGTGCGCGCCACCGTCGATGCGCGCTCGCTGTTCCAGAAACTGGTCGAAACCCGGCTGGCGACGGGCGAACCCTACATTGTCTTCAACGACACCGTGAACCGCATGATGCCCAAGCATCACCGCGATCTCGGCCTCAAGGTCTCGACCTCGAACCTGTGTTCGGAAATCACCCTGCCGACCGGCATCGACCACCTCGGGAACGATCGCACGGCGGTGTGCTGCCTGTCTTCGCTCAACCTCGAAAAGTGGGACGAGTGGAATTCCGACAAGCGTTTCATCGAGGACGTGATGCGCTTCCTCGACAACGTGCTGCAGGATTACATCGACCGCGCGCCCGAAGAGATGGCCCGCGCCAAGTATTCGGCGATGCGCGAACGCAGCGTCGGGCTCGGCGTTATGGGCTTCCACTCCTTCCTCCAGTCGAAGGGTCTCGGGTTCGAAAGCGCAATGGCCAAGGCGCACAACCTCAAGATGTTTCAGCACATCCAGGCCAAGGCATCCGAAGCCTCGATGCTGCTGGCGCAGGAGCGGGGCCCCTGTCCCGACGCCGCCGAAATGGGCGCGATGGAGCGGTTTTCCTGCAAGATGGCGATCGCTCCGACCGCGTCGATCTCGATCATCTGCGGCGGGACGAGCGCGTGCATCGAACCGATCCCGGCGAACATCTACACCCACAAGACGCTTTCGGGCAGCTTCGTGGTGAAGAACCCCTATCTCGAAAAGCTGCTAGACCGGAAATCCAAGAATTCGAACAATGTCTGGAATTCGATCCTCGAGCGGGGCGGTTCGGTCCAGCATCTCGAATTCCTCACCGCTGAGGAAAAGGCGACCTTCAAGACCAGCTTCGAGATCGACCAGCGTTGGCTGCTCGAATTCGCCGCCGACCGGTCGCCCTATATCGACCAGGCGCAGTCGCTGAACCTGTTCATCCCGGCCGACGTGGACAAGTGGGACCTGATGATGCTGCACTTCCAGGCGTGGGAAAAGGGCATCAAGTCGCTCTATTACCTCCGCTCGAAGAGCGTGCAGCGCGCAGGCTTCGCCGGCGGGGTCGAAGCGGACAACACCGCCGAACTGTCGAAGTTCGAACTGAACGCGGCCGGCGAACAGACTGATTACGAGGAATGCCTGAGCTGTCAATAGTAATGCCTGAGCTGTCAATAGTAATGTTGTGCTGTGTCTCATTCTATGGAACAGGATGGGACTGCGGTCGATAAATAACTTGAAAAAGTGAGAGAGTGTGTCCTCATGGAGCGGGAAACCCCGTAACCCATGAGGACACACCGTCTTGCGTCTGGCTTTCGTCAATCCTGATCTTCTCGATCAATCGGTCGACGAGGCGCTCATGCCGGATGCGCTCGAACGGTTCTGGCATGATCGGGCCAGCCCGTTGGCGAAGTCACTCTACGCCAGGATCGGGATCACCGAACGAGTCCCCTTCGTCCTCGACCAGTATTCCAATCCTCCTCAAATCCATCCTCAGTCCTCCAGCGTCCTACGCAAGATGACCGAACAGATGCCCGGGCGGACCACCATGCGGACCTATGGTCAGCACGTCCTCAGATTCGTCGCTAAGCTAGCCGAGGATGGTGGAGATCTGGCGACTGTCGATCCGGGATACTTTTCCCAATACCGGCTCGCCGCCTGGCGAGCGCAACGCCTCAGGGAAAGTCCCTGGATCCTGTTTCCTGGAACTCCGAGGCTGCCGCGCTGAAGACCATGTTCGATGCGGCCGTCCTCCTGCGTCTGCGTCCGGATAACCCGACAGAGCATCCGGCGTTGCAGTGGTCCTACAAGGGGGCCGGAGCCACGTCCGAAGAACCGAAGTTCATCACGCTCGACCGCTTCCGCATCTTCCGGGACGACGGAGACGGACGGCTCCTGGACGGTCGTGAACCTGGTCGAGGAGACCGGCGTTCCCCGACCAACGCTTTATCGCTACAAGCGCGAACTCGAACTCTTCCAGAATCTTGGCGCATCGGCTCCGCACGGCGGCGCGCGCGAAGAGCTGAAACGCCTACGGAGCGAATTGGCAACAGAACGCGAAGCGGCGAAGGCGGAACGCGCGCGACACCGCGATACCGAAGCCGTCCTCGTGGAGCGCATCCATGCGCTATCCCTACTGGTGGCTTCGGCAATGGGAGAGGATTCGCTGCCGCGCATGATCGAGCTTAGAAAGCCTCCGGAATGAGACCGGATCGCAGGAGATGTCACGGGCAAAAGGTTAGGAGAAGGGAAAAGGCACCCCTGCAGCCTGACGTCAGTACCGAAGGGGTGCCGTGGAGAATCCAGACATAGAAGATTCCGGTTCATCGCCCTATATCCGTGATGAAGAACGCAACGTAGAAAAGAGGAGGCTCTCACATGGCGGATCAGAATTTCAGCCAATCCGACAGGGCCAGGGAAAAGCAGGCCGCGCGCGACCTCGATGAACGCGATCTCGTCGCCGGACGCATCGATGTAGCTTCGCTCCAAGAGCGCAACGGTTTCATCCCTCGTAACCTCGCTCGGCGCGCAAGAGTCCGTCAATGGAATGAGATCGATTGATCGCCATGCCTGACATCCTTCCACAGAGCATCGTGGAGAAGGTCATGGACCTGACCGCTCCCGTGGAGGGCGCGCTGCTGGTCGGAGGTCAGGCATTGAATTTCTGGGCCGAGCGCTACAGCGAGAAGGCTCCCGAACTGTCGGACTATGCTCCATTCGCTTCGAAGGATATCGATTTCTTCGGAACCGGGACCGTCGCGGCAAAGATCGCCGAAAGACTCGGTGGCCGCGTCCAGTATCCCAAGGAGAACGACCATACACCGAATGCAGCAGTCGTGCATGCAACAATCGAGGGTCACGAACTCGAGATCGACATCCTGTCGCACGTCATAGGTCCACCTGCCGACAAGCTACTCAAGCAGATGGTGATCATGGACTTTCCAATGCGGTCCGGCGGCGATGAGACCGCCATAGCCCTCGCAGTCATGCATCCTCTACACTGCCTCCAGAGCAGGGCTGCCAACGTGATCACCTTGGGAAGAAAATACGATGTCGCAAAACGCCAGCTGAATGCCGCACCAATCGTGCTTCGCGAATACATCTCCGAGGCCTTGGGCGATGGGTCGGACCCTAATCGAACACGCGTTGCCACGTCGGTCCTGAAGTCCCTCGACGCATACCTCCAGACCGATATCGTAGGTCGCCATCTACATATGCGGATGAAGAACAACCCCCTAGGTGTCATAAGGGCCTTTGAAGGCGATCCGAGGCTGGACGAACGCTATCGAGAAAATCAGCTCAAACGGATGATCACCGACATTTCCGCCCGTCAGGCAAGGGATCGCAACCAGATGGCAGCGGTCGCCATGGGGCAAGGCATTCCTCGATAACCATAAGTGCGAGATCGACGGCGGTCTCAGTTCCGGGCTGTCTGACCGCATAACACTCGCTTGAAAGTCGGCTCCGTATACTCTCCGCGAGGATCGGAGCGAACCGCCCCCAACAACACACATCGCGTCTTCCCGCGAAGGCCCTCGCCTCCGCGGTGCTTCGACGTGCGCACCTCGAAGTCCTCGATCAACCCGATCTGGCCGATATCGATGATGTGACCGTCGACGACATCACGACCGATGCCGACGGAAGAAGCGTTCTCTACCTTCGCTCTCGCCGGACTTCACTGCCGTTTCCCGACGAATTCCGGAGGGCGGAGTGAGACAGAGAAGCCATGATTTAACCTTGGAGAACTGGCGACCTTGTCCTAGAATCAGGATGAACGTCATTCTCCGCCCAACCGATCGAATGACAGGAGAAAGATCAATGAACACCCCGTTGCACAAATGCACCCGGCAGGTGCGCAATTGCGCAGTGAGACACCCTCACATTCTAACTAAATCCTGCCAGTAAGCATCGGGCAGTAGGTATTGCGCTCCTGCCCTAGGCAACGAAACCCCGCCGGCCCCGCATGGCCCGGCGGGGTTTTTGTTTACCATCTGCTGCTAGAATCGTGCGCCATGAGAAACCGCCGTTCCCAGCGCGTTCCGACAAGCGCCACCGGATCGTGCCGGACGGCGCGCGGGATGCAGTGGGACATCCACCTCGAAGACCTGTCCTGCGGCGGCTGCCTGGTGGAAGACCCGCGCGGCGGGATGGCTCTCGGCGAATTCGTCCGCCTGTTCATCGCCGGGACCGGGCCGCATATCGCCGAAGTCGCATGGCGGCAGGGCAGCCGCGTGGGGCTGGAATTCCAGACCCCGCTGCCCGAACGGATCTTCGCCCTCCTCGCCGAGGGACGCTGGGACGATGCAAAGCACGCTCTCGCCGATCCGCGCCATTTTGGCTTCGCCCGGCGTTCCTGCCTTTAGGCGTGCCTCCAGGCCCATCTCCAGGCCTGTCTTCCCGGGATCACCGCGAAAGGGCGCGCAATTCGCGATGCGCCGCATGCACTCGCCAAGCCCTGCGGCCTGTGACATAGTCTCGCGGCCGCTGAAAATGCGCGGCGTGACAAAGGGGAAGGAATGCCATGGGTCTGCCGTTCTGGGCGGGTGTTTTCGGTGCTGTCGTCTCGATCGTTTTTCTCATCCGCGCATGGCTCGAACTGCGCCGGAACCGCGAGGGTCACCTGCGCAACGCGGCGATGATCCATGTCGGCATGGCGGGACTGTTCCTTCCCGCCTGCCTCGTCATCATTCTCGCCTACATGTGACCATGCGCGCCGCCCCCCGCCTGATCGCCGTCCTGGCGCTTGTACTCTTGGTGTCTGCCTGCGCGCGGCAGGTCGATGCGGGGGTCAGCGAAGCCGCGGGCACGCCCGGTTTCTGGTGGGGCCTGTGGCACGGCTTCATCTTCCCATGGGCGTGGATCGGCTCGCTGTTCTCGGACGAGATCGCGGTTTACGCAGTCCCCAACCGCGGCGGGTGGTACGATTTCGGCTTTTTCGTCGGCATCACCGTCCTTGGCGGGGGGAGCTTCTTCGGCTCCCGCTCCCGCAAGGATTAGCGACCTATTTCCTGCCGAGCGGGCGCGCCGCATCGGTGCGCACGCGGGTCGCGGGGTCGTCTTCGCTGTTGCCCAGGGCGACCGGATCGATCGCTCCGCCGACCGAACCGAAGCCCATTTCGGCCGCCGGGGCGTCGTCTGCGGCATCCTGTCGGTCGGGGTCCCCGTCGGCGCGGGCTTCCTGCCTGTATCCGGGCTTGTATTCGCCGGGCGCGAGATCGCCCATGACGCTGTCGGGCGCGCCCTCGCGGCGATAGCCCGGTTCGGCCGGACCGCTGCGCTCGGGCTCCATCGGATGGGTCGAAGGCGTCAGCGTGATGTTGCGCGAATCCCCATCGGGAAAGGGGCCGGTTACGGGATCGTTCTTCGCCATTGGTGTTCTCCTGTCGATGTGTCTGTCGTCGAATCAATCCGGCAGGGGAGGACAGCGTTCCGAGGAAGTCGCTTGCGATCATGGATATCGGCCATGATCGCGGCGCAAGTGCGCAGGCCGGCGCACGGGCAGCGCATGGCCAGCGCATGGGCAGGGCCCGATCCGCGCCGATCCGACCGCTCACTTGCACGCCGCGCACTGCGCGATGATGCGTGCCCTGCATCGGACGAGGCGCACCGCTTTACCCAGACTCGATTCGACTCAGGAAATGCACGGCTTATCCCCACCGAATCATACGCGCTTGCCTTCGATTCCGTAGTTTGTTTCCCTACATAGGAAGCGCACTCAAACTCAGGGGACACAAGATGTCGTTGCTCGAAGCCCGCAAGACCTACAAGCCGTTCGAATATCCGTGGGCATACGACTTCTGGAAACGCCAGCAGCAGATCCACTGGATGCCCGAGGAAGTCCCTCTGGGCGAGGATTGCCGGGACTGGGCGCAGAAGATCACCGATCACGAGCGCAATCTGCTCACCCAGATCTTCCGCTTCTTCACCCAGGCCGACGTCGAGGTGCAGAACTGCTACCACGACCAGTACGGCCGCGTGTTCAAGCCGACCGAGGTCAAGATGATGCTCGCCGCCTTCTCCAACATGGAGACGGTGCACATCGCCGCCTATTCGCACCTGCTCGACACGATCGGCATGCCCGAAAGCGAATATTCCGCCTTCCTCGAATACGAGGAGATGAAGGACAAGCACGATTTCCTCCAGCAGTTCGGCGTCGACACCGACGAGGACATCGCCCGCACGCTCGCCGTGTTCGGCGGCTTCACCGAGGGGCTGCAGCTGTTCGCGTCCTTCGCCATGCTGATGAACTTCCCGCGCCACAACAAGATGAAGGGCATGGGCCAGATCGTCAGCTGGTCGGTGCGCGACGAATCGCTCCACTGCGAAGGCATCATCAAGCTGTTCCACGCCTTCTGCGAGGAACGCGGCTGCCTGACCAAGGCGGTGAAGGAGGACATCATCGACATCTGCCAGAAGACGGTGCGGCTGGAGGATGCCTTCATCGACCTCGCCTTCGAGATGGGCCCGGTCGACGGGATGAGCCCGAAAGAGATCAAGAAGTACATCCGCTACATCGCGGACTGGCGCCTGAACCAGCTCGGCCTGCCGCCGATCTACATGGTCGAGGACCACCCCCTGCCGTGGCTCGCGCCGCTGCTGAACGGGGTCGAGCACGCCAACTTCTTCGAAACGCGCGCGACCGAATATTCCAAGGGCGCGACGCGCGGCAACTGGAACGACGTGTGGTCGAGCTTCGACAAGCGCCAGAAGGCAAAGGCGGTCAACGAGGACGGCGTCAAGGGCGATGGCCCGGACATGTTCGGAGTCGAGGCTGCGGAGTAGGGGTTTGTATCCAAAGCATTATATTGACTCAGACAGGGCAGCCCAAAGTTCATCTTTTCGGCTGAACCTCATTCCCCGGCCCTCCCGCGTTCGCGCGGATCACGTTGGTGGGAGCGGCACAGTCCTCCCTTCACGCGAGGAAGGGACATCGCGGCACCATCCCACGGGCAACCATTCCTAAACCGCTTCGCCCAAAAATCCCGGCGATGGACCTCACCGCGCTGCTCACGCCGGCCAATATCCCCGTCGCCGTAGTGACGGTGAACGTCCTCGCCTTCGCCGCCTTCGGGATCAACAAGGCGCCCGCCGAGCAGGGGATGCGGCGGATTTCCGAGGATACGCTGCTCCAGCTGGCATTCTTCGGCGGGGTCGCGGGGGCCTATGCCGGGCGGGAGCTGTTCCGGCACAAAACGCGAAAGCAGCCGTTCAGCAACCAGCTTCACATGATCGCCGGGCTCCAGCTGTGCGCGGCGGCCTTCATGGCCGTCTTCCTGTGGTAGCGCTCAACACCACGCCCGCCACGCGCCAATCGCCTTAACGCATCGTCCAACACACCCCGAAACCCTACACAGCCTCCTGTCGGACTCCCCGAGAGCCCAATCCAACCCGGCACCCCTCCCGCACGCAGCGCGGCCCGTACCGCCCCCTTCGGCAGGGCGTATGACCGACGCGAACCAACGCCCAACAGCTCCGCCGCGCGGGGGCCTCGAACGCGCCTTCAGCACCATTCGCGCCGCGGGCCGCCCCAGCGCATGGCGAGGCCTTCGCGCACCAGCGCTTCGCCCAGACTTTCGCCATCGCGCAGCACCACGCGAAGCGCGCGGCCATAACGGTCCGTCTCCCGGCCCAAGGGGCTGGGGGCGAGGGTGAATTCGCCCGCATTGAGCAATTCCTGCAGCCGCCGCGTCGCGCGCTCGCCCAGCGCCGCCTCGCGCGGGCAGGAGGGGCGGGAAACCTCGGGTGTGTCGATGTCGGCGATGCGGATCTTCGTGCCGCGATACCAGATCGTGTCCCCGTCGACGACGCAGGTGACGCGCCTCGATCCGGCGCAGATCGGGAAGAAGGCGCGCTCGGCCCCGCGGGCAGCACCGGGCATGCCCGCCGAAACCTGCGCCCCGGCATCGTTCGACCCGCCCGGGCCGGGCGCGAAGAAGAGGCCTAGGAACGCCGCTCCGGGAAGCGCCACCATCACCGCCCCGAACCAGCGCCCCCGAGGCTGCCTGTTCGAGGTCACGAGGCGCAGGTGGCTGCGCCGCGAACCTTTGCCGAATGATCCCATGTCCGACATGGCTAGGGTCTGGCCGCGAAATCCTCAAGATTGACTGAACGCGAAATGCGGGAGGATTGGCAAAGCGGATATTCGGCGCACCGGCTTGACCCATGTCAAAACCGGCTTGACCCATGTCAAAGACGCCCTGCCAGCCCCGGCATAGCATCCCCATCACCACCAATAAGGAAGAACACGCATGTCCGCTCACACGCCGCACGAACTCGCCGACGAATTTCCGCACGATGCCGACGTGCTCCACCGGCTCAAGCTGGGCGATGCGCATTTCAACAGCCTTGCCTCGCGCTATCACGCGGTAAACCGGGCGATCCACCGGATCGAAAGCGAGATCGAACCGGCGAGCGATGAATACACCGAACAGCTCAAGCGCCGGCGCCTTGCCCTACTCGACGAGATCGCGCTGATGGTCGAAAAGGCAGAGGGCAGGTTCGCCCCGGAAACCGCCCATGCCTAGCCTGCCTGCCCGTCCGCGCGGGCCGCTGTCGGGCCTGAAACGCCGCATCCGCCGCCAAAACCGCCGCCGCGCCGCGACGATGGCGCTCGTCGGCAGCGCGATGCTAGCGCGCACGGTCATGAAACGCGCCCGCGCCTAGGCCCGCCGGGCGCGCGCGAAAGAACATCCCTTCCCCGTCGCCTTTGAAGAAACGGGGGGGTCTGCACTCCGAAGATCCCACGGAGCGGCAGGCCTGTGGGCGGCGCATGAGGCGATGCGCCGCCCCATTTTCGTGCCCGCAATCCGCAGATTCCCCTTTCGCTCCCCCCTTGCGCTGCGTTACCCATTCGCGCGCAGCAAGGAGGATGCCGCCATGACTTACAATGCCCGCCCCGCCCTGACACTCGTTCCCGCACTTGCGCTCGCGCTCGCCGCCTGCGCCGGGGAAGAAGAGGAACGCAATTACGAAGTCGATGCCGAGGACCTGTCGGGCGGCGAATTGCAGGTTCGCGAACCCGATCCGAACGAAGTCCCGGTCGATGTGCCCGAGGTCGAAATGACCAATGTCCCGCCCGAGGAAGCCGAGGCGATGCAACAGGGAGCTTCGTACGAATAGACCGCCCGCATCCCCGTCTGCGGGGGCCGCGGATCGGAACGGGCAGCGGCGAGGCGCGTAAGGTCATCGAAGGAGATGACGATGAACCACGCCCGCAACGACACCGAAACGAAGCGCGCTGCGCTCGTTCCCCTGGCGCTGGCCTCGATCCTGGCGCTCGCCGCCTGCGGTCCCGAAACCGAAGAGACCGCTCCGCTCGATGAAAGCGCCGAGGCGGACATTGTCGGGTCCGAGCCGGTCGATGACCACGAGCAGGGCGAATCGCCCGAGGCGATCAACGATCCCACGAATGCGGGGCCGCCGCTCATCAACCAGACCGGTCCCGACCGCGACGACGGGATAGACGTGGAAATCGAATAGGCATAACCGGCTGGAGAGCGTCCCGCCTTCCCGGGCGCCGAAGGGGGGGATATGACACAGGACGCCGCAGCATTGCCCGGCCCGGCGCGCAGCGCCGATGGGGTCCGGGCGATCATGGATGCCGCCATGCGGGGCGAACGGCCCCACCACCGCGCTTACGAACCGCTCGGCCAAGGACAGAAGGACGTCTTCATCACCAGCTGGGCGAAAAGCGGCACCACGCTGATGCAGCAGATGTTCCACCAGTTGCGCACAGCGTCTGCGGGCGGGGACATGGATTTCGACGACATCAGCCGCGTCGTGCCGTGGGACGACACCGCCTATCTGCTCGATTTCGACATGACCGCGCCCCAGCGCGCCGCCCCCCGGGGATTCAAGTCGCACAGAGAATATGAACGCCTGCCCGCAGGCCAGCGTTACGTCGTCACCCTGCGCGATCCGAAAGAGACATTCGTCTCGCATTACCGTTTCCTCGATGGCTGGCATCTGGAACGCGGCGCGGTGGCGATGGAGGATTTCATGCCGCTCTGGCTCGGCGGCGGGCCGGGCGGTTGCGACTGTTTCACGCACCTTTTGAGTTGGCATGCCCGTCTTGGCGAAGCGGATTCGCTGGTGATGACCTACCGCGCCGTGGTGCGGGACCGCGCGGCGGCGATCCGGCGGCTCGCGGATTTCTGCGACATCGCGATCGGGCCGGCAGAGGAGGCCCTGGTGTACGAGCGGACCTCGCGCGAATTCATGGCGGCGCACCGCGACCGCTTCGACGACGGAATGATCTGCCGGGTCCTCGAGGAAAAGGCGGGCGTTCCGGCGACAAGCGATTCGACCAAGGTCCAGGCGACGGGCAGCACTCTCGATGCGCTTCCGCCCGCCATCGCCGAGGCGATCGAGGCGATGTGGGCGGAACGGGTCGCGCCGGTCACGGGCCATGCCGACTTCGCCTCGCTCGCCGCCGAGGTCGATGCCGCTTACGGCTGACAGGCGGTCAGAACAGCAGCGTCGCCGGGTCCGGCATGGGTTCGCGCTTCTGCGCCTTGACGAGGCTGAGCACGCTGCGCACCCCGACCCAGACGGCGATGACCGGGAATAGCAGGAAACCGATCAGGACGAAGCTGAGCAGGCCCGCGATCAGGCTCGCGATGAGGCCGAACCAGAAGGTGCGGATGAGATAGCCGAAATGCGAATCCGCCCATGCCTCGCGGTTGTCGCCGCGCCAGACATGGGCAAGCACGATGCCGATCAGCCCGGTGATACCGGTCGCGAAGCTGAGCAGGTAGAGCAGCGCGATGACGGTCGGCTGGTTGAAATCGAATCCCGATCCCTGGGGCGGGCCGCCGCTTGACGGTTCGGTCGGTTCGGTCGTGGTCATGCGCGGATCCCCCTGCTTTGTTGCGATGCAGGAGACATTAGGGACGGGCGGGCCTCAGGGGCAAGCCCGGTTGCGGTTTCAGGCGCACCAATCGGTCGGCGCTTCGCCCCATCCGTCGCGCGCTGCGAGACCCCGGGCGACCATCGCCTCGGCGAGGTTCTGCGTGGTGCCGTCGGGCGTCACCCGGCGCGCCCGGCGCAGTTCCCGGCCGAATCGGTCGCGCGGTGGCTCGGCACCGCCGTTCCATTCGAACGCACCCTCGGCGAGCCATTCGTGCAGTGCCAGCTTCGCCCGCAGCGCGGCCTTGCGCTCCGCCTGGCACGCACCGTCGAGTTCGGGCGCATCGAAGCCAGTGAGGCGGATGCGGCGCAGTGCGTCCCCGGCGCCGAAAAGAACGACGGTATCGCCATCGACCACGCAGCCAGTGCGGCCGCCCATATCGCCGCCGCCCCTATCGTCGCCACAAAGCGCAAACGTCGCGTCGATCGCGACCCAGCCGCGCTCCTCCAGCACCGGGCGAACGCCGAACCACCAGGCCGCCATGACGATGCCGAGCAGAGCGGGCACGCGCCACAGCATCCACCATGTCAGCATGCGGCCAGAAGGGCCGGAAGGATCGCGGCGCAGCGGTGAGCGGAAGCAGGGCGGCATTTGGGAATACGGGCTAGCAAAGCGCGCCGGTTCCCGCCACTCGCGCCTCATCCGCGCTTTGCATCGGCCCCGCGAGCCGCTAAGCGGCGCGCTCGCAGGCAGGTTGAGAGGCGGCACGATGAGCGCGAATGGGGAAAATGGCGGCGACCTCGCCCGGGGCCTGTCCAAGGCCGAAGTGCTGATCGAGGCCCTGCCCTATTTCCAGCGCTATGCCGAGCGCACCTTCGTCGTGAAATACGGCGGCCACGCCATGGGCAACGCCGAGGCCGCGCGCGATTTCGCAGAGGACATCGTGCTCTTGAAGGCGGTCGGTATCAACCCGGTCGTGGTCCATGGCGGCGGGCCGCAGATCGGCGACATGCTGCGCCGGCTGGGGGTGGAAAGCACCTTCGTCGACGGGCTGCGCGTGACCGATGAGGCCACCGCCAAGATCGCGGAAATGGTCCTGTCGGGCGCGATCAACAAGGAACTGGTCGGCTGGCTCGCAGGCGCGGGCGGCAAGGCGATCGGCCTGTCGGGCAAGGATGGCGGCCTCGTCATCGCGCGCAAGGTCGAGCGCACCACCAAGGACCCGACCAGCCTCATCGAAAGCGTCGTCGATCTCGGTTTCGTCGGTGAACCCGAGGCGGTCGACACCAGCGTCATCGACACCGCGGTCGCCGCGGGGATGATCCCCGTGATCGCCCCGATCGCGCCCGGAGCGGACGGGGCGACGTATAACATCAATGCCGACACCATGGCCGGGGCGATCGCCGCCGCTTTGGGCGCGGCCCGGCTGTTCCTTCTCACCGACGTTCCGGGCGTACTCGATGCGGAGGGTGAACTGCTGACCGATCTCACTCCTCCCGACATTGCCCGGCTGCGCGACGACGGCGTGATCAGCGGCGGCATGGTGCCCAAGCTCGAGACCTGCGTCGCAGCGGTCGAATCCGGCTGCGAGGCGGCGGTGGTGCTCGACGGGCGGGTTCCGCATGCCATGCTGCTCGAATTCTTCACCGCGCGCGGTGCTGGAACGCTGGTGCGCGCGGCGGGCAATCCCTAATTAGGAGATGCATCCCCCCTTTCGCGGGACTGGCGCAAGCTGTATTGCCCGTCTAACACGCCCCGAGGGACGACCATCCGCGCTGCGATGCGCGCCAAACGGATAACAGGCAGACCCATGCAAGGATTACTCGCAGTCTACGACATCATCTCGATCCTAACCAGCGCGCTGGTGATGCTGATCATCATCCAGTTCGTGATCGGGCTGCTTTTCGCGTTTAACGTGGTGAGCCCGTCCAACCAGTTCCTGATGTCGTTCTACACCTCGATCAACAACCTGCTCGATCCGATCCTGCGGCCGATCCGGCGGATCATGCCCGATACCGGCACGATCGATTTCTCGCCGCTGGTGCTGATCATCCTGCTGCAGATCCTGCTGCGGGTGATCCAGGCGCTGATCCAGAGCGCGTACTGATCCGCGTCATGACGCACGCGACCCGCATCGACGGCAAGGCCTTCGCCGCGCGCCTGCGCGAAAAGGTGGGCGAACACGCGCGCCGCTTCGCCGAAAGGACCGGGCGCAAGCCGGGGCTCGCCGTCGTGCTGGTAGGCGATGATCCGGCGAGCCAAGTCTATGTCGGAAGCAAGGGCAAGGCGACCCTTGCCGCCAACATGGAAAGCTTCGAACATCGCCTGCCCGCCGACACGAGCGAGGCGGACCTCGTCGCGCTGGTCAAGACGCTCAACACGGATGACGCGGTCGACGGCATCCTCGTCCAGCTGCCGCTGCCCGATCACATCGACGAACAGGCCGTCATCGCCGCGATCGACCCGGACAAGGATGTCGACGGCTTTCACGTCATCAATGCCGGGCGCCTGAGTGTCGGGCAGGCGGGCTTCGTCCCCTGCACGCCGCTCGGCTGCATCATGCTGCTGAAGGACCGCCTGGGCGACCTGTCAGGGCTGGACGCGGTCGTGATCGGGCGCTCCAACATCGTCGGCAAACCGATGGCGCAGCTTCTCGTCGATGCGAACGCCACCGTCACTATCGCCCACAGCCGGACGAAGGATCTCGCCGCAACCGTGCGCCGCGCCGATATCGTGGTCGCAGCGGTCGGTCGGCCCGAGATGATCCGGGGCGACTGGCTGAAGCCCGGTGCGACGGTGATCGACGTGGGCATCAATCGCCTCCCGCCCGAGCCGGGCCGGGAAAAGGGGCGGCTGGTCGGCGATGTCGCCTATGACGAGGCGGCAGAGGTCGCAGGAGCGATCACCCCGGTGCCGGGCGGGGTCGGGCCGATGACGATTGCCGTTCTCCTGCGTAACACGCTCGTCGCGGCGCATCGCAATGAAGGGCTCGCCCCACCGGAGGGGCTATGAGAAGACGCACCGCCGCGGCACTGCTTCTCGCCACCGCCGCGATCGCCGTGGCCGGCTGCGCATCAGGCCAGCGGCGTGGGCCCTCGCCGGAGGTCATCAAGCGGGTGCTCACCGGTGCGCCGGGCGAAGCGCAGCCGAGCCTCGTGGTCGCAACCGAGGTCGCCTATGCCCGCGCCGCCCGCGAAAGAGGCCAATACACCGCAATGAGCGAATTCGCCGCCCCGACCGCGCTTCTCCATGGGCGCGGCGGGCCGGTCTCCTTCGCTGCCATCTCCGGTACGCTCGACGATCCACCCAAGGCGGTCCAATGGGCCCCGCGCACGGTCGTCATCAGCTGCGACGGTGCGCTCGCCGTCAGCGCGGGCCGGTTCCGCGATCAGGAAGGGTTCGTCGGCAATTACGTCACGACCTGGGTGCGGCAATCGGACGGCGATTACAAATGGGCCTATGATGTCGCCGGGCGCGACGATCCGCAGCCGCCGCCGAAACCGGAGCCGGAGGAAGGCGATATCGTCGTCACCGCGATGGATTCGATCCTAGGCCTCGTCGCGAGCTGCCCGCCGAGGGGGCTCGAGGTGCCCGCGCCGCCCGCGGTGTCTATCGGCGAGGGCGCAGGTGATGCGCGGCTGTCCTCCGACGGGACCCTACGCTGGCGCTGGGAGCACGGCGCCGACGGCACCAAACAGGTCGCGGTCGATTATTTCTACGAAGGCGATTGGGTCACCGCGATCGAGGAAAGCCTTGCATCTCCGGCTCAGGAATGATGAGGGGCGGCTCGCCCGCCGCCTTCCTTCCCGATAGGTTCGAACCGACGTGATCCTTTCCGAACTCTTCATCTCGGCCTTCGTCACCCTGTTCGTGGTGATCGACCCGCCCGGCTGTGCGCCGATCTATGCCGGCCTGACCAAGCAGGCGAGCGCCGCGCAATCGCGGAGCATGGCCCTGCGCGCGACGTTCATCGCCGCGATCATCCTCCTCATCTTCGCCTTTTTCGGCGAGCCGCTGCTGTCCGCGCTCCATATCGAGCTCGACAGCTTCCGCATTGCAGGCGGCCTGATGCTGTTCTGGATCGCGTTCGACATGGTGTTCGAAAAGCGCACCCAGCGCCGCGAGGAACGCGCCGAGAAGATCGCGGCGCAAAGCGGGTCTGGACCGGAGATCGAGGACGTTTCGGTCTTTCCGATGGCGATGCCGATGCTGGCGGGGCCGGGCGCGATCGCGGCGATCATGCTGCTGATGAACGAGGCGGAAAGTGCGGCGGAGCGGATCGAGGTGTTCGCGGCATTGGGCGCGGTACTGGCGATCACCGCGGCGGCGCTGGTCGCGGCCGGGCCGATCATCCGTCTGCTCGGCGACAAGGTCGAAGCGGTGATAACGCGGCTGCTTGGCGTGCTTCTAGCGGCACTGGCGGCGCAATACGTGATCGACGGTGTGAAGGGCAGCTTTGGCGGCTGAGCGACCACGAGCCGACATTTCCGTGACGACTCCGAAGCGCGTCCGCCCGATATCCCTCACTTGGGCGGACTGTCGACCAAGTGCCCTCTGGAAGGCCAGACCGTCAGGGTTCGATCGGCGGTAACAGCGTAAGCGTGCGTGCCGCTACCTGGCGCCCCAGACGCTCACCCGATTCGTTCGAAAACCGGAAGTGAGCCCCGCCCAATATGCGCGAGTAAGACACTTCTTCGACCCATTTGTCGAATGTCGGAAGGGTCTGCATGGCAGCAAGCTCAAGAGAGCGCGAACCCACCTTCACACCGCCTTCCGGAGCATTGCCGACCTCGGCCTTGAACACTTCGGCGACGGCTGCAGTCCAGCTGCAATGGGCGCAAGGGTATTCCGGGTGATTGGGAGTGTTCAGCAATGGCTGCCAATCTGCGTCGATCTCGGTTCCAGGATTGTCGTCCCTGTCTGCATTGCGAATGGCGGTGATCGGTCGCCAGAAATTGTACCGCAGCTTGGCCATCCCGGTGACGACCGATGTGTCCGCATCCGCAATGTTGATGAGCGCATAGAGCCGCGCATTGTCGACCGTACTGCGGCCGGGGCGATCGGCGATGCTGCGCAGTGCGGGAATGATCACCGGGGTTATGCGATAGCGCGCCATCACCGTCTGCACCGGCTGGCGGGCCGTGCTGTCTCGCGCTCCGAGCGATTTCACCTCATTGAAATCGCGCGCCCAGATCTCACTAGTGAGCGAGGGAGGGGGCGGCGGCATCAATTCCTCGAAATTGGCATAGGACAAGGTCACAAGGGTAGACATTTCGTCAGCGTAGGCTGGCAAGGCCCCGGGCACGTAGGTTCCCGGTGTCGTGACAGGTCGATATCGCACGAAAGTCGCGCCTTCGCGGGTAGCCGGCATGGCAATCGCCGCTTCTGCGGCGGCAATCCCGATTGCAGCGCCCGCCGATTTCCCGGCATCCGGCAAGGTGGCAAGCGCGAGCTCGTAACTGCGATCGATTTCCTGCTCGTGATCTGGGTAATAGGTCGAGAGCACTTCACGTGCCGCGGTCATGACGGCGGCCTCGACCGAGGCTTCGCCCGTTTCCCGATCAAGTGCGAGAAAGCTCTCGTATTTGTGATCGATCGCGTTGGCTGCCTCGAACATGGCAAGGCCAAGGCGCACGTCGATATGGTGGCGTTCAACCGACCACGGGGTCCTGTCCACGGCGGCGATTTCCTGTGCCAGTTCGGCCCAGTCAGTCACGACCTCGGCCCGCACCGGCATCGCGAGAAAACATGACGCCAGCAGCGCACCTACGACCGTTTTCACCATTATGCCCCCGGTTCCGCTCTTTGATGGCTCGCACCATAGAGGCGCCCGATAGCGGCGCAAGACATCATGGGCAGTGGCAGCGTTGGAGTATTATCGGCAGAAGCCCCGATGTCTCAGATCGACCTACCGCCCGATCGCGCCCATTGCTATCCGAGGCCGGCCCCGCCGGAAGCGGGCCTCGGCCAGTCTCATTCTATTGCAGCGTCATGATTTCCTCGCCCCCGTCGCGGCGGCCGTAGAACTGCATCAACTGGACCAGCAGCTCGCATCGCGCCGAAAGGTTCTCGGCCTCCAATAGCGCCTGCTTCGAGGCCGGATCGAACGGAGCGATCTGCGACACGCCGTTGATCAGCGACTGGTCGTCGAGCCGCTCGACAGAATCCCAGTCGACCGAATAGCCCTGGCTGTCAGCGAAGTGGCGCGCCTCGCGCTCGAACCCGCCGCGCTGGGCGTGGGTCAGGGTTTCGTCCTCGTCGTCCTCGATCAATTCGGCCTCGACCTGGCGGAAGGCGGAGGTCACGTCGAGCTCGCGGATCAGGCGGAAGCGCGATTCGCCTTCGAGGATGAGGTTGTAGCGCCCGTCATCCATTGCCTCGATCTCGCCGATCCGCCCGACGCAGCCCACGGTGTAGAGGGGCGCACCCTCGAGAGGGCGTTGCGGCTGGATCATCGCGATCCGCCGGTCGCGCACCAGCGCATCGCCCACCAGCGCGCGGTAGCGCGGCTCGAAGATGTGGAGCGGCAATTGCAGCCCCGGGAAAAGGACCGCGCCCGGCAGGGGAAAGATCGAAAGGCGTAGGGGCATGCGCGCCTTACCCGAACAGAATCTTGGACAGGCGTCGGCGGGTGGCGACGACCCATTGATCCTCTAGCCCGATCGCCTCGAACATCTTGAGAAGCTGCGTGCGCGCCGCGCCCTCGTTCCATTCGCGGTCTTTCTCGACCATGGCGAGCAGCGTGTCGGCGGCCTCGTCGCGGTGCCCCGCAGCGAAGGCGGCCTCGGCATAGGCGAGCTGGGCGTCCATGTCGTCCGGCGAAGCTTCGGCCTTCGCCTTCAGGTCCGCCAGTTCGCCCTCGTCCACCTTGGTGCCGGCAAGGTCGAGCGCGCTCTTGGCCGCGCCCATCGCCGGATCATTGGCAAGGCGCGGCTCGTTCATCATCGCCTCGAACACCTGTCGCGCCTCGTCCACCTGGTCGAGCATGACAAGCGCCCGCACGAGCCCCGAGGCGGCCTGCGCATTGTCGGGCGCGAATTCGGTCACCTGCCCGAAAATCCCCGCCGCGCGCTGGGCATCGCCGCCGGTGAGCGCATCCTCGCCCATCTGGACGAATTGAGAGATTTCCTCAGGCGAAGGCCCCTGCTGCTGCCCGTCGGCACCGTCTGCTCCAGCCTGCACCGGCAATTGCTGGAGCAGCTGGTCGAGCACCTGCTTCATCTGCGATTCGCTGCGCGCCTGCGTAAGGTCGGCGACCGGCTGGCCCTGGAACATCGCGTACACGGTCGGGATCGAGCGGACCTGGAACTGGCTCGCGATGAACTGTTCCTCGTCGACATTGACCTTGGCGAGCACTACGCCCTTGTCCGCATATTCGGCGGCGACCTTTTCGAGCATCGGCGCCAGCGCCTTGCACGGCCCGCACCATTCGGCCCAGAAATCGAGGATGACGAGCTTCGACTGGGATGGTTCCACCACGTTCTTGCGGAAGCGGTCGACCGCCTTCTGTTCGTCGAGATTGAGACCCATGCTGGCCAATTGATTGCTCCTGTCGTCTGGCTGGATCGCGGCTGCATGCCACAATGTGGGACGTTTTGGGGGATTTTGAAGCGCCCATTTGCGCTGGAGGCTCGCGCGCATGCGATCAAGTGCTAAATGCTCGATTTTTGGGCTTGCAGGCGCCGCACCTCGCTGCTACTCGCGCCGCCTCCCCGGCAGAGAGGTTGCGGCACCGCCCTCCTGTCACGGCGCCAGTGAGCGGGCGTAGCTCAGGGGTAGAGCACAACCTTGCCAAGGTTGGGGTCGAGAGTTCGAATCTCTTCGCCCGCTCCAGACTTCAAGAAGCTGCCCAGATTACCGCCTTGTATGGCTTGTGGCTGTCGCAATTGTGCCGCACTCGGCCAGCCAAAATCATGCGCGCCATGCTTTGGCCCTTGCATCCAACATAATGGCTGCTAGCTGCGTGAGACGTTATCTCATATAATATACGGAAGATTCCATGATCTCTCACACCTCGCGCATCGCGCCCTCCCATATCGCCCTTGCCGCCGCGCTCGGCTTGGCCGTCACGGCGACCCCTGCCATTGCCGAAGGCAATGCCGACGAAGCGGCCGAGGACGCAGCCCAGCCCGCCGGTGGCGCGGCGCAGGTCGAGGACGATCTCCATAACCGCCAGAGCGAAGACAACATCATCGTCAGCGCCTCGGGCCTTCGTGAACTCGACGTGCTGGCCGGCACCAACGTGCTCGAAGCGCCCGAAATTCAGCGCGAGGCGGTGACCGGCCAGATCGGCGAACTGCTGACCAAAATCCCTGGTGTCTCGGCGACCAGTTTCGCCCCCGGCGCCTCGCGGCCCGTCCTGCGCGGCCAGCAGGGCGAGCGCGTGCGCGTGCTGGTCGATGGGGTCGGCACAGCGGACGTCTCGAACACCTCGGTCGACCATGCCACCACCATCGAACCTATCACGGTCGAGCGGATCGAAGTACTCCGCGGTCCGGCGGTCCTGCTTTACGGCAGCCAAGCGATCGGCGGTGCGGTCAACGTGATCGACAAGCGTATTCCGACCCGCATGCCCGAGGAAGATTTTCACCTCGATGCCTTCGCTGGGGTCGATAGCGCAAGCAACCTTCTCACCGGCGCGGCCTCGCTGGATGTCGGCTTGACCAACAATCTCGTGTTCCACGTCGACGGTTCGTGGCGCGATACCGGGAACGTGGACATCGGCGGTTTCCAGATCGCGCCCGAACTGCGCCAGGAACTGCTCGAGGAAGCGGCCGAAAAGGAGGCCGACGGCGAGCCTGCGGAAGCCGAGGAGTTTCGCGAAGCGGCCGCCCAGCGCGGTTTCATTCCGAACAGCGATATGCGCAGCTGGACCGTCAATGCCGGCCTCGGCCTGATCTTGGGCGAAAGCACCTTCGGTGCGTCGCTCGGCTATTACGACACCAACTATGGTGTCATCAAACGGCCCGGCCTCAAAAAGGAAGAGGAGGAAGAAGGCGGCGAAGGCGAAGCGGAAGAGGAGAACGTCCGCATCGACCTCGAGCAGTTCCGCGCCGACTTCAAGGGTGACATCTATTTGGGCGACGGCGCGTTCGAGCGGCTCAAGCTGAGGGTCGGTTATTCCGACTACACCCACACCGAATTCGAAGGCCCCGGCGAAGTCGGCACGGTGTTCGACAGCACAAGCGTGGAAGCCCGCGCCGAACTGGTGCAGAATGCCGAAGGCATGCTGCGCGGCGCGACCGGGATCCAGTATCTCCACCGCGATTTCAGCGCCGTTGGTGCAGAAGCCTACGTTCCGCCTAACCTGACCGACCAGGTGGCGATCTTCACGCTCCAGGAATTCGGTACCGGACCGATCCAGATTGAAGCTGCCGGCCGCGCCGAGTTCACCGACGTCGAGGCCCAGACCCTCGGTATCGCGCGCAACTATGATACCTTCTCGGGCGCGCTCGGCGTGGTCTATGAAGGGATCGAGGGCATTCGCATAGGTCTCAACGGCTCGCGCGCCGAACGCGCGCCGAGTGCGGAAGAGCTGTTCTCAGACGGCCCGCATATCGCGACCCAAGCCTTCGAAATCGGCGATCCCGACCTCGACACCGAAAGCGCCCTCGGACTCGAGGCCTATGCCCGCGGCAGCATCGGTACCGGAACGTTTAACCTGACTGTCTTCAAGCAGTGGTTCGACAACTACATTTTTCTCGAGGACGCCGGGTTTGAGGAAGACGGTCTGCCAGCCTTCCAATATCTACAGCAGGATGCCGACTTCTTCGGGATCGAGGCGGACTTTTCCTATCCGGTCATCGACACCGGCAGCTTTCGCCTGCTGACCGACCTGCGCGGCTCCTATATCGAGGCGGATCTCGCCGATGGCACCGCAGTTCCGCGTATCCCGCCGCTCAGCCTGCTGGGTGCACTGGAAGCGCAGACCGACGCCTTCGACGTGCGCGGCGAAGTGCAGTGGTTTGCCGATCAGGACAACGTGACCGCTTTCGAAACCCCCACCGATGGCTTCACCCTCGTCAATGCGATGGTGGCGTGGCGTCCGCTCGCAGATAATCGCAACGTTACCGTACTGGTGGCAGCGGACAACATCTTCGACGTCAACGGCCGCCGCCATGCGAGCTTCACAAAGGACTTCGTGCCGCTGATCGGGCGCAATTTCCGTGCGAGCGTGCGACTGTCCTTCTAAATCGCATCGACTCCTGAGGGTCGTCTGGATTGACGCCTAGATCGTCAGTGACCAGAAAATGAGGGCAAAGATCCAGCCCGCATTGAAGACGGCGAGCATGGCCCATGTCGTGGCCTTGCTCGCCTGTTTGCGTCCGGGCCCGACGGCGACGTCGGGCTCCCGCCGGAACAGCCGCGCGACGTCGCGCGCATGGATCAGCAGCCAAGCCCCGCTGACGAGCGTGACGACGCCGATGAGGAAGATTCCGGCCTGCATGTAGATGAGCGGCATGTTCGCCTCCGTTCGCATTTCAGGTGCTTACGAAGGATCAATGGGCCTGCGCCGCGCCCGGTTCCAAAATCCTCAGTCGCGCGCGCCGTCACGAGCCGAGCGAGGCCCTCAGCAGGATCAGCGTTTCGGCGCTCACGGAAAAGCCGAACAGCGTCATCATCGCGCAGACCTGCCGGAAACTTGCCAGCCGCTTGCCCTCGCCCGGATCGATCGGGAGGACCTGCCGCAGCACCAGCACCACGTCGCGCGCGTGCAGCACCAACCACGCCGAGGACAGGATCGACGTCGCGCTGAAGATCATCAGCATCGCCTGGATCGAGGGGAGGGAAATGCGCCGTCTCCTGTGTACGTTCCAATACCCCTCGGCATCAATCCCCGCCCGGCCGTGCCCGTTCCCCGCACGCGTCAATCCTCGGCTGCGAAAGCGATCTCGGCGTGCTCCTGAAGGCGGTCTACCAGCGCCTTTCCGAGGAAGGCGCCGGGCGTCCCGATCCCGCCTTCGGTCTTGCACGAAAGCAGCGCGATGCCCGTTTCCGAAAGCATCCTGCTGGTCGAACCATAACCCGGATCATACTTGCCCTTGACCGCGTAATGCAGCGTCTCGCCGCCCGGCATCTCGGCGACGAACAACACGTCGTAGAAGCCGTTCTCGCGCTCCTCCTTCGTCGGTCCCTCGCCCGGCTTGGGCGGTTTCGAGCCGAACGGGTTCTTCATCATCTCCTGCGCCGCCTCGGCCATTTTCTTGCCCGCCTCGCCTGGGCTGGTAAGTACCATCTCGTCGTACTTGAAGTCTTCGCCATAGGGGTGGCCCAGCAGGAAATTGGTGCGGTGCACGTTCTTGGTGTTGATCGGCGCCATGACGAAGGGCGCCGCCCATTTGCCGAGGTCTTCCTCGTGGCGCGGCACCATGCCCGAAGGCTGGTCCGGCCCCTCGAAGCCGGGGGTGAGGGCAAAGGGATCGCGCAGCAGCGAGATGATCGCCGGTTTGCGCATCGCGGCCTGCATGGTCGCGCCGAGGCTCGCCGCGGTCCCGCCCGAGAACGTGCCCTGCATTGCCCGCACGCGGCCGCGGATGCGCGGGGCGGGGGCGCCGAAGCGCGCCTTCGCAGCTTCCTGCGCCATCATAACGCCAAGGTCGAAGGGGATCGAATCGAAACCGGACGAAAAACAGATGCGTGCGCCGGTCTCTTTCGCCTTCGCGTGGTGCTGTTCGATCTTTTCGGCCATCCACGCCGGTTCGCCGCACAGGTCGGCATAATCGGTTCCGGTCTCCACACAGGCGGCGAGCAGGTTGTCGCCATACAGTTGGTAAGGCCCGACCGTGGTCAGCACGACCTTCGTGCGCTCGCACATCGCTTTCAATGAAGCGGGATCGTCGGCATCGGCCACCACCAGCGGGGTATCGGCGGGTGCACCGATTTCGTCGCGCACGGCCTCGAGCTTTTCGAGGCTGCGACCTGCCATCGCCCATTTCGGACCATCTTCGCGCTCGCCATAGTGATTGCTCAGATATTCCGCCACGAGACGGCCGGTATAGCCGGTCGCTCCATAGACGATGATGTCAAAGTCGGTTTCAGCCATGACAGTCCTCTCGATGCGTTACTCCAGCTTCAACTGGACCTGCGGGAACGGGTAAGGCCATTCCGCCGGAGATGCCAGTGCGAGTTGGCGTCACGGAGCGCTGCGGAAAGAAGGCTCACCGACACTGCTGGACGGATCAACCGGCTTTCTCGCTTGCCTCTTCTGGAGCCGCTGTGTTCTCAGGCAGCGTCAATTCGCGCCAGTTCCTTTCGAATTGGTCGATTGGGTCTTTCACTCGGCCGACGATCTCACGCGCGCAGTATCTCAACCTGGTGGCGCTGCAAAACCCGTTGAAGCCGACCACGTATTGGTCGAACACTTCCGCGAATCTCTTCCTGACAAGAATGACCGAATAGAAGGCGACCCGTCCGCTCTCGGTAGTAAGGAGGACGAGCTTCCACCCGTCCTCATCCGCCTGGCCGACAGAGAGGGCGGCGCTGCCGGCGATTTCCTCGGTCACTTCGTGAGCCAGGAACGTTCCGATCCGATCGCCTCCGAGATATTCGACCGAAATGGGATTTGCTTCGCCACGCGCGGAGGCGAGCGCAAAAGCGCAGCTCAGCGCAGCCGCAAAGGTGAGGCGAAGCAGGCTCCAATCCCCCATGAGTGAAGCTTAATCTGTAAATTAACCTTGTCCAGTGAGAATGCTTGCCGCAAGCGCCCCGGAACGTTGCGAAAAGAGCGCCTCCGGGGTGCGTTAAAGATAATTAAAGGTAAGGGTTGGAAACTTGCGCCGGGCAACGGAGGTCGGCGATGCTGATTACGATACCGAAGCGGAAACCCAAGCGGGTACGGGTTCTCATCGACGGCACGCTCGAAGGGGCCGAGGGCACGCTCGCCGTGCGCGTCAGGGACATCTCGGAGGGCGGTGCGCTGATAGAGACGACCGACACCCCGAAGACGGGAGACAAGGTGCGTCTGTCGTGCCGCGGCCATGATCTCGCAGGCAAGGTCCTCTGGCAGAGGGGCGCTTGGGCCGGCATCCGCTTCGAACGGCCGCTCCAGAATGCAACATGGGATGAATTCGCGGCCATGAGTCTGCGGGTCGGAGCGCCGCGCAATTACCGGCCCGATCTGATTCCGGAGGATGAGGAACCAATCGAGGTGAGCCGACGCACAATCCGGATTCGTCGGACGGCTTCGGGCCGCTAGCCAGCCTGGATAGTCGTCACCAAGCTGACCAACGGATGCTGGATCGACAGCGCCTGCGATGCTGCAGATCGGCGCTTAGGCTCTAAAGACGCGGCAGCGTCACACCGCGCTGGCCCATGTATTTGCCCGCGCGGTCCTTGTAGCTCGTCTCGCAGCGTTCGTTGCCTTTCAGGAACAGGAACTGGCACGCGCCTTCATTGGCATAGATGCGCGCGGGCAATGGCGTCGTGTTCGAAAATTCGAGCGTGACGTGCCCTTCCCAGCCCGGCTCCAGCGGGGTCACGTTCACGATGATCCCGCAACGCGCATATGTGCTTTTGCCCAAGCATATGACCAGCACATCCTCGGGCACCCGGAAATATTCGACCGTGCGCGCAAGCGCGAAGGAATTGGGCGGAATGACGCAGACGTCGGTCTCGCGGTCGACGAAGCTGTTTGCATCGAACTGTTTCGGATCGACGATCGCGCTGTCGACATTGGTGAAGATCTTGAACTCGGGCGCGACACGCGCGTCATAGCCGTAGGAGGACAGGCCGTAGGAGATGCAGCCTTCGCGCCGCTGCGCCTCGACGAAAGGCTCGATCATGCCATTTTCGAGCGCCTGCTCGCGGATCCACTTGTCGGAAAGAATCGCCATGATGCCAGTGATTCCCCATGGGCGACCGGGCGGCAAGCAGGCGCGGCGATTTATCCGGCGATAGTCTTGCCGTCGATCAGGCGGCCTTCGCGTGAGCGGCGATCTCTTCCGCAAGCCGGTCCGTCAGTTCGACAGGCAGATCGTGCCCCCAGCCGGGGATCGTGACCAGCCGTGCTCCCGGGATCGCCATGGCGGTATCCTCCCCCGCCTCGACCTTGACCAGCGGATCGTCCTCGCCGTGCAGCACCAGCGTCGGCGCGGTGACCGCGCCGAGTCGCCCGCGCCGGTCGCCATCCTCGATGATCGCCGCGAGCTGGCGTGGCAGGCCGTCGGGATAGACGCTGCGACGGACCGTTTTCAGCACCCGTTCGCGCAGTTTTTCATCGCTCGGCCGATAGGCCGGGCTGCCGATCGCGCGCTGGACCCGCATGCCGTGGGCGACGACCGCCTCCTCCTCGAGCGACTTCAGCGGCGCGGTGAGCGCCTCCATCGCAAGTTTTTCCGCCTGGGGCAGTTTCGGATTGCCCGTGGTCGAGAAGATCGACGTGAGCGAAAGCAGGCGTTCGGGATGGTGCACCGCCATCAGCTGCGCGATCATCCCGCCCATCGAGGCGCCCACGACATGCGCGTGATCGATCGCCAGCGCATCGAGCAGCCCGGCCGCGTCGTCGGCCATGTCGGTGAGCGTGTAGGGCACGCGCGGGGGAAAGCCGAGCTTCGTCCACAGCACCTGCCACACCACCTTGGGCGGCCGCTCGCCCGCCATCTTCTGTGAAAGCCCGATATCGCGATTGTCGAAACGGATGACGCGAAAACCGCGTTGCACCAGCGCCTCGACGAATTCGTCCGGCCACAAGGTCAGCTGCGCACCAAGTCCCATCACCAGCAGGATCGGCGGATGCGCGGGGTCGCCGTGATCCTCGTAGAAAAGCTCGATTTGCGTATTGGGCGTGGTGATCGCGGGCATGGCTGGTCCGTATGCAGGGCTCGGTTGCCATGTGCCTATCGGCGCGCACCCGCCGGCGCAAGCGCTCCACCTGCGCGCGAGCCGCCCCTGCCTGCCCCGGGCGGGGTGCCCGGAGAGGAGGGACGGCCGCTCCAGCCGGTTGTCGGCGTCAGGGGGAAGGGGCTGCTAACCCCCGAGAACGATCGTCTCGCTCTCCGCCTCACCGGCAGCGAGCCGGGCGCGCTCGGACCTGGCAAGCGCAAGCTTGAGCTCCTTGTGCTGGATTTGGTCGGCGGCGAAGATGATGTTCGCCACGAAGCGCGCACCGTCCGCGTTGCCGACCGGCACGTCGGAAATGTTGCCGAGCCGCTTCACCGCGTATTTCGCCATTCTCTCCGCCTTCCAGTCGGCGCTGTTGGAATGGACCTCCAACTGTTCTGGCCGCCCGTCAGCGCCCATGCGGAAAGCGATCTGCACTATACCGTTTCCGGGCACGACGCTGTGGCGACCGGGCGCCTGGCGCAGCGCATTGTTGAGCTTGCGCGTCGCCTTGTCCTGCCAGCGCTTCATTTCGCTCTTGGACGTGACCTCGATCTGCTCCTGGTCGCCGGCCAGCGCCGGTGAAGCGACCATCGGCAGCGAAAGGCCGAGCGCGAGAACGGGGACGGCGAGATGCCGCAGGGGTTTGTAGGTATATCGGGTCATTGGATCATCCTCCTCGGTTCGTTCAGGAGGATCGGCCGTTCAGCGTCGAGCAGCAGGGCATCAGCCCATACCCGCAAGCGTCGGCGGCAATGGTCGATCCGACGTCGCGCCTCCGTTTTACCGGACGCCGTGACGTCAACAATGAATCTCGCACGTCGCACGGATCAATCAACGAAAGATCGCCGAGCGACGTTTTATTTCGCTGGAACCCTATCTGTCGACGATAAATGACACACCGCTCTCGACGAGCGCAGAGCGCGCAAGGTTCACTCGCTCCGCCAGTCCGGCCCCATGATGATCGCGCCTTCCCCTTCGAGCATGTCGAGCACGCCCTCCGGCTCGGCCAGCACGCGCAGGGGGACGACTGCGACGCTTACTCCGTCCTCGCCCATTGCCTGGGTGATCGATTCGACCCAGATACCGCGGATTTCCTCGCCCAGTTGCGGATCGGCCCAGGGCCAGCATGATCCGAGCGCGACCTCGAGGGGGTTCTGCATCACGCCGGGAATGTCGAACCGCCGCCACGCATTGCCCCGCGCCTCGATGATCTCCGGCCCCGCCTCGGCGGCGGTCATGGCCGCTTCGAGGCAGGGGATCTGCGTGCGCGGGTCGGCTTCGGACAGGCTGTCGAGCAGATCCTCGCCCCGAAACCGCGGCGGGCGGATGATTTCGACGTCCGCATCCTCGGCGGATTCCTCGACCACCTCGGTCGCATCGTCCAATGTGTCGTCGTCGAAATCGAGCTGGCGGGCGAGCAGGTTGAACGCGGTGATGAGGAAGGAGGAGCGGTCGTAGTCCTTGTCGTATTTCGCCTCGAGCGCGGCGAGCCGGGCGCGCTGCTCGGCGTCGAGGTAGTCGCCCGCCACCGTCTTGTCAGGCAGCTTGAGAAAGCGCCCGGCGCGAAACATCACGCGGAAGAAATCGCCCGGCGAGAATTTGGGCCGCGAGCGCAGGATGACCCTTTGCGATTCCCCCACCGCCTCCTCGAGCCGGTCGGGCCGCCACGGCGTCGCCTCGGGCACGGCGCGAATCTCTCCGACGAGGATGATCGCGCCGGTGTCCGTGTCGATCGTCCACATCGGCGCGCCGGAACGCTGCGCGGTGACGAGGATGGCGTTTTCGGACGGCGACGCGGTGTCCTGCGCGGCGAGGGGGGCGGCAAGAGCCGCGAGCACGAAAGACAGGCAATACTTGCGCATGATCGAAGGAGATATCCTTCCTTTCCTGCATGCCGCTTGAACGCTCCCGGACCGAGCGTTCGCGGGGATACCTGTCACGGTACCAGCACCGTGTCCCGCGGCTCCTCCGCCGTCTCCAGGTAATCCAGCGTGTAATGCAGCCCCCGGCTCTCCTTGCGGTGGAGCGCGCTTTTCACGATCAGTTCCGCCGCCTGCAGCAGGTTGCGCAGTTCAATAAGGTCGGTCGTGACGCGGAAGCTTCCGTAATAATCCTCGACCTCGCGCTTCAGCAGTTCGATCCGATGCGCGGCGCGTTCGAGGCGCTTGGTCGTCCGCACGATGCCGACATAGTTCCACATGAAGCGGCGGATCTCGGTCCAGTTCTGCTTGATGACGACCTCTTCGTCGGAATCGGTCACGCGGCTTTCATCCCACGGCAGGATTGCAGGCGGTTCGTCGAGTTCGTCCCACATGGTGAGGATGTCGCTGGCCGCCGCCTCGCCGAAGACGAAGCATTCGAGGAGGGAATTGGACGCGAGCCGGTTCGCGCCGTGCAGCCCGCTTTCGGTGCATTCGCCCGCCGCCCAAAGGCCCGGCAGGTCGGTGCGGGCATAGAGGTCCACCACCACCCCGCCGCAGGTGTAATGCTGCGCGGGCACGACGGGAATCGGCTCTTTCGTCATGTCGATGCCGAGGCCAAGGAGCTTTTCGTGGATGGTCGGGAAGTGGCTGCGGACGAAATCCGGGGCCTCGTGGCTGATGTCGAGATGGACATAGTCGAGGCCGAAGCGCTTGATCTCGGCATCGATCGCGCGCGCCACCACGTCGCGCGGGGCGAGCTCCATGCGCTCGGGGTCGTAATAGGTCATGAATCGCTTGCCGGTGCGCGGATTGATCAGCCGCCCGCCTTCGCCGCGCACGGCCTCGGTGATGAGGAAGTTCTTGACGTCGAGATTGTAGAGGCAGGTCGGGTGGAACTGCATCATCTCCATGTTGGAGACGCGCGCCCCCGCCCGCCACGCCATCGCGATGCCATCGCCGGTCGCGCCGCGCGGGGCGGTGGAAAAGAGGTAGCAGCGCCCCGCCCCGCCGCTCGCGAGCACGGTGGCCCGCGCGACGTGGCGTTCGACCCGGCCCGTGTCCTCGTTCAGCGCATAGACGCCCCAGACATGGCCCGCGCCCGAATATTGCTCGCGGTGGCGATCGGTGATGAAATCGATGCAGGTGCGCCCGGGCAGCAGCGTGATGTTGTCGTTCGCCCGCGCCGCCGTCAGCAGGGCGTCCTGCACCGCCCAGCCGGTCGCATCGTCGACATGGACGATCCGGCGATGCGAATGGCCGCCCTCGCGGGTGAGATGGAGCGCATCGGCGTCGCGGTTGAAGGGGACGCCGAGTTCGCACAGCCGGTCGATGCTGCCGGGCGCACGCTCGATCACGAATTCCACCGCCTCGCGGTCGTTCAATCCCGCGCCCGCCACCATCGTGTCGCGCACGTGGTTTTCGAAAGTGTCGCCCGCATCGAGAACGGCTGCGATCCCGCCCTGCGCCCAGGCGGTCGACCCGCCAGTGAGCGATCCCTTGGCGAGCACGAGCACCCGCTTCGTCTCGGCCAGTTCGAGAGCGGCGGTCAGTCCGGCCGCGCCCGACCCGATCACGATCACGTCGTGGGGCGGAATGTCGTGTTCCGTGACATCCGATCGGCCGCCGGCTGCTTTCGCTTCGTTCATCCTCGTCGCTTTGACGCGCAAACGGGCGCGGAGCAAGGGCCTGCGCGCATGCGCTCAGACGCCCGTCCCGGTCAGCTGGACGAAGACATCCTCAAGATCCGCCTCGCGTGTCGTCACGTCCTCGATGCGCAATCCCTGTTCCTGCAGGATGGCGAGAACCTGGCCCGCGCTCAGGCGGTCCTTGTCATAGGTGATCTCGACCGAGTGGCCACCGGTCAGTTCGGCGCGGGCGAATGCCTCGTGCGAGGGGGCCTGCGACAACTCGCCCGTGACGGTGACCGCGACGACCTTCTCGCGCGCCATTTCGACCAGTTCGCGGGTCGGCTTGTTCGCGATCAGCTGGCCGTTATTGATGATCGCGATGCGGTCGCACAATTCCTCGGCCTCCTCGAGGTAATGCGTGGTCAGCACCACGGTCACGCCCTCGCGATTGAGTTCGGTGACAAGTTCCCACAATTGCCGCCTCAGTTCGACGTCGACCCCCGCAGTCGGTTCGTCGAGGACGAGGATCGGCGGGGAATGCACCATCGCCTTCGCCACCAGCAGCCGTCTTTTCATGCCGCCCGACAAAGTGCGGGCATAGGCATTGCGCTTGTCCGCGAGGCGCACCGCCTCAAGCAGTTCCATGCTGCGCCGCCGGGCCTTGGGGATGCCGTAGAAGCCGCCCTGGTTTTCCAGCACCTCGAACGGCGTGAAGAACGGGTCGAAGACGATTTCCTGCGGCACGATCCCGATCGCGCGGCTCGCATTGCGGCGATGCTCGTCGATGTCGAAGCCCCAGATCTCGGCTTGGCCGGAGGTCTTGTTGACCAGCCCTGCAAGGATGTTGATGAGCGTCGACTTGCCCGCCCCGTTCGGCCCCAGCAGCCCGAAGATCGAGCCTTCGGGCACATCGAAGCTGACCCCGGCGAGAGCGAGCTTGCCCTCGGCTTCCTCCGCACTCTTGGCGCCCTTGACGCCCCCCGGCGGAGCATAGCGCTTGGCGAGGTTCTCGATGCGGATGGCGGGCTCTGAGGGCATGGCTTCAGCCCATGAAAGATCACTCCCGGCAAGGCAAGGGCCGCCGGAAGCACGATGGGCGATTGAGCTTGCCGAAAAGCTGTTATACGGGAGCGCCATGAACACCCCCCCTCCCGAAGTCCTGCTGGTCGATACGCGCCGCGTGAGCTGCGACGGGTCGAGCGGCATTCGCGGCGGCGCCGGATACCGTCCCGCCGCGCTCGGCCATCCGCGCATCTATCTCGAGATCGACGAGCATGGCTATGTCGATTGCGGCTATTGCGATCGCCGTTTCGTGCTGAAGGGCGGGCCGGCCGACGGAGTCGACCAGGCAAGCCTGCCCGACATCAACGAAGGCGCCGATCCGGGCCACCGCTGATCGGCGGAGATTCTTCCGCAAGGGAGTTAGGCGACAGCGGCTAATCGCCGCGACACGGGCTTTTCGCGCCATGGTCTGGCCTCGCGCAATCAGGGCCGGGCCCGGGTTCAAAGCATTGTTAATGCCTTGCCGCTAACACCGCCCCGACCACGCAAGGACCAGGGCGAGGCCAGTATGACCAGGATTTTCACTCGGGGGCGCTTAGCGCTCGCGACATCGTGCGCCGTGCTCGCGGCGATGATCGGCGGGCCGGCCTATGCGCAGGACAGCACCGGCTCGAGCGATGCGCGCACGCTGGTCGTCACCCCGCTCTCCTTCGTCAAGGACACCGATCTCGATTTCGGACAGATCATCGCCAGCGGCACGGCCGGGACGGTGACCATGGATGTGGACGGGAACATGACGACCACCGGCGGGGTCACGGCCGCGGGCGGCAACCCGCTGCCCGCCCGGTTCTGGGGCTACGGGACCTTCAACCAGACGCTGCTGATCAATGTCGACCGCAACAGCTACCTGCTGACCCGCGAAGGCGGGACCGAGACCATGCGGCTCGACCAGGTCGCGATCGGCAGCCGCCCGCCGATCCAGATTCGCACCAATCCGCGCCGGTTCCGCATCGCCAATCCGGATGGCTTCTTTGCCTTCACCATCGTCGGGCGGCTGCGGGTCGGGGCGAATCAGCCCTCGGGCATCTATCGCGGCGAATTCACCGTCACGCTCGAATACGAATAGGCTTTCGCGCCCCCGCGCAAAGCGCGCTCATGACGGGTTCAGGCATGGTGTGGCATAGGCGCCGGCATGTTTGAGGAGACCGATATCATGACCCGCCGCCCCGCTTCTTCGACCCGCATCGCGCCGCGCCGCTTCGGTGGACTCGTCGCAGGGCTTGTCGCCGGCGCCGCGCTGGCGATTGCCGCTCCCATTGCCGCCAGCGCGCAGGACAGCGCAGCCGATGATGGCGCCGAGGAGGATGGCGCGGAAGAAATGACCAAGGGAGAAAAGCGCCTTGCCAGGATGCTCGAAGGCCGGGTCGCGGGCGAGCCGGTCAATTGCATCCGGGTGATCCCGAACCAGCGCATGGTGACGATCGACAAGACCGCGTATGTCTATGGCCGGGGCAGGACGATCTACGTCCAGCGCACCGCCAATCCCGATGACATCAACAACAATGACATCCTTGTCTCGCGCCGTTTCATGGCGAGCGAACTGTGCCGCCAGGACGTGATGACGACCGCCGACAGGATCCTCGGGTTCTTCACCGGCGCGGTCTTCTTCGAGGATTTCATCCCCTATACCCGCGTCGATGATGCCGGTGACGAAGCGACGGAGGATGACAGCGCCGCCTGATCCGCCGCGCGCCGATCAGGCCGCGACGCTCGCTCCGCCCTTCGCCCCGGCCATCGCGTTCATCCGCGCAAGGATCGCCTCGGCCTCGCCCATGATGCGGTCGATCAGTTCCTTGCAGGTCGGAATGTCGTGGATCAGCCCGGCGACCATGCCGCAGCTCCAGGCGCCCTTGTCCATTTCTCCCTCCATCATGATCGCGGGATAGACCCCGGCGACCTCGGGCAGGATGTCCTGGATCGTGATCTTGTCGCCGAGTTCCTTTTCCTTCTCGAGCAGGCGCTCGACCGCGTCGTTGGTCATCACCCTTTCGGTGTTGCGGAGCGGGCGCATGACGAGGCGGGTGTCGAGTTCGCTCGCCTCGACGATGGCGCGCTTCACGTTTTCGTGCACGGGCGCTTCCTTGGTCGCAATGAAGCGCGTTCCCATGTTCATGCCCTGAGCGCCCATCGCGAGGGAGGCGACGAGGCTGCGCCCGTCGGCCATGCCGCCGCTTGATACGAACGGGATTTCGAGTTCATCGGCCGCGCGCGGCAGGAGGATGAAGTTCGGCACGTCGTCCTCGCCCGGATGCCCCCCGCATTCGAATCCGTCAACGCTCACCGCGTCGCAGCCGATTTCCTGCGCCTTCAGGGAATGGCGGACGCTGGTGCATTTGTGGATGACCTTGATCCCCGCATCCTTGAGCGGACCGAGGAGTTCGACCGGGTTGCGCCCCGCCGTCTCGACCACCGGAACACCGCCTTCGATCACCGCCTTGACCAGCCCGGGGTAATCGGGCGGGGTCAGCGTCGGCAGGATGGTAAGGTTCACGCCAAACGGTTTGTCGGTCATGTCCTTGCAGCGCGCGATTTCATTGGCGAGCTTTTCCGGAGTGCCCTGCGTCAGCCCGGTGATGATCCCGAGCCCGCCCGCATTCGATACCGCCGCCGCCATTTCGGCGAACCCGACATAATGCATGCCGCCCTGGATGATGGGGTGCTCGATGCCGAACATTTCGGTGATGGCGGTTTTCATGGATGTGTCTCCCGTTCGAATCTGGCGTTCGCGCGGGAACCAAGCGCAATCGCGGGCCATGTGCAAGCACGCCTTTCGCGGTCCCCGGACGCCGTAGCGTCAGCCGTCACCCGGTGAGAGCGCCGAACACCCTCAAGAGCGAAACCGCGCCCAGCAGCAGGGCGATTCCCGTTACCGCTACCATCGCCGCCGCGCCTAGCGGGCCGCTCGCCGCTTCGCCGAGCAGCGCGCGGTCGCGCATCGCCAGCATCAGGAACACCGCCACCACCGGCAGCAAAAGCCCGTTGAGCGCCTGCGCCAGAAGGATCGCAGGGACCGGGCGAACCTCCGCCATCCCGAAAGCGATCCCGATGCCTAGCACCGCGATCCAGACCCCGCGAAAACGCCAGCCGCTCGCCGACCAGCGCGGGTCGTCCGCATCGGCAAACAGCCCGCGCACCGTGAGCGCGGCAGCGAGCGGCGCGGTCACAGCCGAGGACAGTCCGGCCGCGAACAGGCCGAGCGCAAGGCCCGTTCCCGCCCATGCGCCGAGCCTCGCCGCAAGCAGCGCTTCCAGCCGATCGAAAGAGAAATCCCCGTCGAGCGCCGAACCGACGATCATGATCGCGAGCGTGATGAGCCCGCCGAGCCCGACCGCCACGCCAAGCCCGAAGCGGCTGTCGGCAAGGCTCGCCCCGCGCGCGAGGCTCGATCCCAGGAACAGGTTGTAGGGCACCACCGTCGTCCCGATCAGCGCGACCACGGTCAGCGCCGCGCCCTCGGGAATGGACGGTGTCGCCAGCGCCGCGGCGATCTCGGCCATGCTTGGGGCGAGGACATATGCGGTGAACAGGAAACCCGCTCCCATCATCGCCACCAGCGCGGCGAGCAGGCGCGCGATCCGGGCGGGCGATCCGGCGGCGAGCAGCAGCGCCGCCATGGCCCCGAGCCCTGCCGTCAGCACAGGCCCGGGCAAGTCGACCCCGAGCGCGACGCCAGCGACGCCGCCAAGGATGTTGCCCGCTTCATAAGCGATGCTGCCGATGACGACCGCCCCGCCCGCGAGCACGATCGTGAGCGCGCGCTTCCAGCCGCTCGGGAAACGCCGGTGCAGGACTTCGGCAAGGTCGCTCCCGCTGGCGATGGTCAGCCTTGCGGCGGCTTCCTGCAGCACGAATGTCGCCAGGACCGAAAAAAGCACCGCCCATATCAGCGCCGCGCCATGCGAAGCCCCTGCGCTCGCGGCGGTGGTGACGGTGCCCGGGCCGATAAAGGCCGCTGCCACCGCCGACCACAGTAGTATCGCCCCGATCCGCCGCACTCGCGCCCCCCGCCTCTGGTCCCCCGCCTGTCAGCCGGGACCATCCTCGCGGGCGGCATACCATTCGCACATGTCCTGCACCACGCAGATGTCGCATTTCGGCACGCGCGAGCGGCACACCTTCTTGCCGAACTGGATCAGCCAGAAATGCCCGTCGGCCATGGCCCATTGTGGGCTGCGCTCTTCAAGCTGCTGCGCGGTCCTTTCCGCCGTCTTCGCCTCGGTCAGACCGATCCGGTTGCAGACCCGGTGTACATGGGTGTCGACCGCGATCACGTCCTTGCCGAAAGTGAAGCTCAGCACGATGTCGGCGCATTTCCTACCGATGCCGTGAAGCGAGAGGAGCCCTTCGCGCGTGTCGGGCACAACGCCGTCATGCTCCTCGATCAGGGCCGTGCAGAACTTGCGGATGTTCTTCGTCTTCATGTTGTAGAGGCCGCAGGGCTTGATCGCGGCGGCGATCGCCTCGTCTTCGAGCGCGAGCATTGCCTCGGGCGTTTTCGCCAGCTCGAAAAGCGCCTTCGTCGCGGCCGCCGTGTTGCGATCGAGCGATTGCGCGGACAGCATGCAGGAAATGCACGAACGAAAGGCGTCCGGCTGGCCCTTCGGCCCCTTTGCCCCTTTCGTGCGGCCCGGCATGGCTTCGGCGAGGCGCCGGTAAACCTCCTCGACCCCGCTATCGTCGATCATGCTTGTGCTCGAACCGGTTGACGAGGAACTGGCCGAGCGCGCCGACGAACATCATCGCCGCACCGATGATGAAGAGCCAAACCCCCGTCACCTTCCACGGCTCGAAGCGCGGCAGGAACAGCACGCTTCCGACAACGAAGGCGAGATTCCCCGCCAGCCACATGCCGCGATGAATCCAGCCATAATCCCTGACGATCAGCCTGATGATGGTGCTCATGCCCCGAGAACCGAACAGGCAGGCGCGCGGTTCCCGTCACTCCTTGGGCTTGACCAGCCTGTCGGGCCGCATGCGCCGCGCCTCGCCGAACAGCGAATAGGTCTTGTTGACGTAGTTCGATACGTCGATGATCGAATCGATGTAGGTCGACAGGTCCTCGGTCATTTCCTGCTCGACCAGCCGGACATGCGCCGCCGGGTTCTCGGTCTCGAAGCGGACATAGAACCAGGGCTCGCCGCGCTTGAGCACGAGCGGCTTTGAGACGTCGTGCCATTCGAAGCCCCAGCTCAAGGGGCGCGGCCAGATGTGGACCGGAAAGCGTCCGCCCATCATGAGGCCCGGTCGCGGGGTCGGAAACCAATCGAGATAGGGCGCGGTCTGGACGACATAGCACGGTTCGTCCGCAACGAAGATATAGGGCGCCACGATCTGGATGATCGGGCGTTCCGGGTGGCGCCATTCGGATTGCGGGTGGAGCATCATCATCGAATTGCGCCCCTGCGGCCGCATCGCGGATTTCTCGCCGTCTATGTCGGCAAGCTGCAATTGCCCGTTGGGCCCGCGCATGACCGAAAGCGTGATGTCGATCGGGCAGGGAATGACGAAATGGCGCCGGTCGAAATCGATCGCGGCCGGGCAGACCTGCACCGATTTCGCCGAAGCGGGTTTCGGGTCGTTGCGGGTAAAGGGTTTGGGCGGAGCCCAGATCGCGTCCGATCCCTGGGGGAAACGCACCGTCCAGCCGACCGTCACGCTGCGCGACCTGCCTTTACGCTCGCTCTCGTCGCGGTCGAAATCCTCGGCGAACTGGTCTTCCCATTTCATCGGCGCTCGTCTCCTCTTCCGGGCCGCGCTCATGCACCGCCGCGCGCGGTGTCGCAATCCCCGCTGACCGGGCAGTCGCGGCATTGCGGCGTGCGCGGACGACAGAATGTCTGACCGAGCTTCTTCAATAGCAGGTGGTGTTCGTCCAAGTCGGCGCTGCTCCATTCGGTCGGGACAATCGGCATGAGCGTGTCGAAGGTCTTCGCCGTGTCGGCCCTGGCAGGCACGATGCCGGTGCGCTGCATGATCCGGCGATGATGCCCGTCGATCACGATAGCGCGGCGCTCGAACGTGCTCGCATTCATCACCCCCGCGCTGTTCTTGCGCGCTACGCCGGGCAGGCGCTCGAGCCAGGCGATCGCGTCCTCGGTCGGAAGGTTGGAGAGATGCCTGAGATCGACGCTGCCGCGTTCGGCGATGATCGCGCAGAGGCAGGCCTTCAATCGCGCCGCCGCGACGCTGGGGAAAGTCTGGCGCTGCAGCCGCCGTTCGAGATCGGCCGCAGGAGCGGCCGCGACCGCTTCCCACGATCCGTATTCGGCGAGAAGCGCGTCGGTCGAGGCGTTGGACGCGGCGGTCTTCGTCTGCGCCCCGATCACGCCATGAACCAGCACCCATTCGGGCGGGCGGCGCTTTTCCGGCGGGCGCACGATCCGGCCGAAGCGCGCGATGAGCGCGGCCTGTATCCGGCGCAGGCGGTCGGTGCGGGGATCGGGGCCGAGATCGAGCTGCATGGCAGCGCGAGGAATGGCCGAGCGCTCGCCCCCGCGCAAGCGCTCGGCCAAGGCCGGTCGTCAGGTCTTGCCGACGCCCGGCACCTGCCGCGCGATGAACCAGGACGCTGGAACCGACAGCGCGAATGCGGCCAGAGCCGCCAGCGCTATCGGTTGCATGCCCGCCTGGATGTCCATCGTCAGCACGGCAACCACCGCGACCCCCATCAGGGTCGTCGCGATCACGGGAAACAGAACAAGTGCGATTTTGAGCATCGTCTCGCCCTCCTCACGTTCAGGAAGCGAAGAGGAGAGTGCCGCGCGATTCGGAGGCGCGCATTGATACGGGTCAAAACCGGACCCGCCCCGGTCCGTCGTAGCCTATCGCGTGCGCTCGAACGTCAGCGCGAATGTGACCGGCACGGCCGGAGTGATCGACGCAAGGCCGGCAATCTCGCGGAGCTGCTCGATCCCCTCGCCCAGCCCGAAGGCGTCGGCATAGACGATCACGGGCTCGCTCGACATGGCGACTACCCGGTCGGGCCCGGTGCGGGTGACGTCGACCTGCATTTCGATCCGGCCTTCGACCCCCTTGAGCGACAAGGTCGCATCAAGGGGCTGGACGGTCGTCTCGCCCACCGAAAGGTCGGCGAATGCGGCGGGGTCGATCGCGGCGGTTATGGTCGCGGTCGGATAGTCGGAAATCTCGAAGAACAGATCGCGCATGCGTTCATTGCGGATGTCGACGCCGGTCTCGAGCGATGACAGGTCTATCGTCACCGTCGCCGTGCCGTTTTCGCTGACCGAGCCCGACAGGCCGGTGAAGCGATTGGTTTCGAGCACTTCGCCCGATTTGACCGAGACATAGGCAAGGCGCGAGGCGTCGGGGACGATCTGCCACTCGCCGGTATTGGCGGGCGGAGAGTCCTCGGCCTGCTGTCCGCAGGCGGCAAGCGCAAGGATCGCGGGCGCGGCGAGCGCGTAGGCGGTCGAGCTGGTAATTCGGTTCATGTCGGTTCCCCCGTTGGAACTGTGTCAGACAAACGCCGATCGGGCGCGATGGTTGCGGAGGATCGCTTCATTCCCACTCGATCGTGCCCGGCGGCTTCGACGTGATGTCGTAGACCACGCGGTTGATGCCCTTGACCTCGTTGACGATCCGCGTTGCGACCTGCGTCAGGAAACCCGCGTCGAAGGGATAGACATCCGCCGTCATACCGTCGGTCGAGGTGACGGCGCGCAGGCCGCACACGCTGTCATAGGTCCGCCCGTCGCCCATCACGCCCACGGTCTTGACCGGGAGCAGCACGGCGAAGGCCTGCCAGATCGCGTCGTAAAGCCCGGCATTTCGGATTTCCTCGAGATAGATCGCGTCCGCCTTGCGCAGGATGTCGCAGCGCTCCTTGGTGATCTCGCCCGGAATGCGGATCGCAAGGCCCGGTCCGGGAAATGGGTGGCGTCCGACGAAGGCTTCGGGCAGGCCGAGCTCGCGGCCGAGTTCGCGGACCTCGTCCTTGAACAATTCGCGCAAGGGTTCGACCAGTTTCATGTTCATGCGTTCGGGCAGGCCGCCGACATTGTGGTGGCTCTTGATCGTCACTGAGGGGCCCCCGGTGAAGCTGACGCTTTCGATCACGTCCGGGTAAAGCGTGCCCTGCGCGAGGAAATCGGCCCCGCCGATCTTTTTGGCCTCGGCCTCGAACAGGTCGATGAAGGCCTTGCCGATGAACTTGCGCTTGGCTTCGGGATCGGTGACGCCGGCAAGGCCGGAGAGGAAGGCGTCCTCCGCATCCACTGCGACGAGCGGGATGTTGTACGAATCGCGGAACAGGCTGACGACCTGCTCGGCCTCGTTCATGCGCATCAGGCCATGATCGACGAAGACGCAGGTGAGCTGGTCGCCGATCGCTTCGTGGATGAGCACTGCCGCGACCGCCGAATCCACCCCGCCCGACAGGCCGCAGATGACCTTTCCGTCGCCCACCTGCGCGCGGATTTCCTCGATCTTGGTCTTGCGGAACTCGGCCATGGTCCAGTCGCCCGCCAGCCCGCAGACATGGCGCACGAAATTGGCGAGCAGCTTGCCCCCGTCGGGCGTGTGGACGACTTCGGGGTGGAACTGGGTGCCGTAGAACCTGCGTTCCTCGTCCGCGATCACCGCGAAGGGCGCGCCGTCGCTGGTCGCGACGATTTCGAAACCGGGGGCGAACTCGGTGACCTTGTCGCCGTGGCTCATCCAGACCTGGTGGCGTTCGCCCTCGGCCCAGAGCCCGTCGAACAGGGCGCAATCCTTCGTGACGGTTAGAAAGGCGCGGCCGAATTCGCCGCCTTCCCCCGTTTCATGGCCGGGCCGGACCTCGCCGCCCAATTGCTTGGTCATGACCTGCTGGCCATAGCAGATGCCGAGGATCGGCACGCCCGCCTCAAACAGGGCATCGGGCGCGCGGGGGGAACCTTCGTCGGGAACGCTCGCCGGCGAACCGGACAGGATGATCCCCTTGGGCGAAAGGCGCTCGAAGGCTTCCTCGGCCTGGGTGAAGGGGGCGATTTCGGAATAGACCCCGGCCTCGCGCACGCGGCGCGCGATGAGCTGGGTCACCTGACTTCCGAAATCGACGATGAGGATCGAATCCGGTGCGGCGTGGCTGGCATGGTCCTGCATGGCGCGCAGTTAGTCCGGGCACGCGGCAACTGTCCAGCATGCACGAAGCCCGGATGCATCTGCACCCTGCCCAAGCCGGCTCCGCGCGAGGGCCCTGGCGTGTGCGCCAAAAGGTTCCCGCGAAAAGTGCATCGGCCAGTTGCAAAGATTGGAACCTTTTTGGAGGTTTTCGCATTTGCGAAATGATCTTGTGCAGTGCACCATAGTTTCAAACAGCAACTGAATGCCGGCCAGCGGCATCGAACCCTCTCCAGACTAAGGAACTCGACCCATGCGTTTTGCTCTTCCCCTGATCGCTCTCGCCACCGTTTCCACCCTTGGTTCCGCGCCGGCCGTCGCCGCCCCGCAGGGCACCGAAGAAGTCGTCACCGTGCGCATCGCCTACGACGATCTCGACCTTGCCAAGGCGGAAGACCGCGCCGTGCTCGAACAGCGCGTCGATGCCCAGCTGCGCCGCGCCTGCACGCTGCCTTCGCGTCCGGCCTATGTCGTCGGCCCGCTGGTCGATGAAAAGTGCGTCAGGGAAGCCCGCACCGCCGCGCTCGCCGAAGTCGAGCGGGTCGCCGCTGCCGAAGCGCGCCGTGGCCGGGAAATCGCCGCCAACTGAGCGCGCCTTCCCCGCATCCAGACACACGGAAGCGGCCGCCGGACCCCGTCCGGCGGCCGTTTTGCATGTGCGAAGGGCAATGCTTAAAGTTCAGGTGGCTGTTCGATAGATTGCAATAATAGCAATATAATTACCCATTTTCGCATTTGTGTTTCGCGCAATCGAACGCCATCTGGGTGGCGCAGCACGGTGAGGCTCCTCTCTCCTCCTCGCCGCTGTGCAAGGCTTCAGTCGCGGACCAAACATGGCCGCAAGGAGCCAGTCTGCTGGCCCCGGCAGGCAGTCCGACATGCGCAATGCGGCATGGCGCCGGTCACTTCCAGGACCGCCCTGCGCGCGCAAGGTTGATACGGCGTTCCCCACGCCCGGCTGCCATGTGAGGCGAAGGAACGGTCAAGAACGGATCGCCGAGCGCTTTTTCCCCGAGCGCATCCCCGCGGCCATCCAACCGCCTTCGTCCCGCCGGACCCGCCATCAGCGAGCGAGACGCGGCCGCCCCATTCCCCCTCCCCCCGAACGGCGGCCGCGTCTCCCACCGCTGACCCGCATACGGACAAACGGCGGCGCCCATTCCGGCGCCGCAGCATCGGTTTTTTCGATTGCGGTGAGTGGTAATTTCCATGCTTGAAAGGATAATATTATTATCCTTTCGCCCCTATCTTCCCTCTGACGCCGGGCCGGAAAGGCTCGCGTCCCCGGCACCATTCGAAGGAGCAAAACCATGGGTTCCATCCAGGAAAAGATGATCGCGTTCGTCCTTGCGCTCGCAATCACCGGCACGACCCTCAACACGATTCTAGTCTGAGCAGGCCCTGTCGCAGCGGAAAGCGCCGAAACCCGAACCATGACAAAGCGCGCGTCGCCACCGGCGGCGCGCGCTTTCGTGGTTCTTGAAGGCGTAATTCTCGCAGGCCTATTCGATCCCGCCCAGCCGCTCGGCGATCTCGCGCAGGTCGCTCTTCAACAGCTTGCCGATATGGCTGCGCGGCATTTCCGCGATCGGGTGCAGCGCGGCTAGGCGCTGGGTCTTGCCGAGCCGTTCATTGACCGCCGCCCGGATCACCTCGGGCTCACGTGCGCCGTCCGCCAGCCGCACGAATGCGACCGGGCTTTCGCCCCAGCGCCGCGAGGCCGCGCCGACCACCGCCGCCTCAAGCACGTCGGGCTCAACCATCAGCTGGGCCTCCAGGTCGCTGGGGTAGATGTTGAAACCGCCCGAGATGATCATGTCCTTGGCGCGCCCGACCAATTCCACGAAACCGTCTTCATCGACCCGCCCGACATCGCCCATGCGCATCCACACTTCGCCGGTCGCAGGGTCTTTCCATTGCGCCTCCGATGTCTTGTCGGGACGGTTCTTGTAGCCGCTCATCATGGTCTGCGACCGGCCGACGAGATTGCCCGGCGTACCGGGCGACACCTCGTTGTCCTCATCGTCGAGCACCTTGAGTTCGCTCCCCGGCGCGGGGCGGCCGACCGTGTGCAGCTTGTCGGGAAATTCGTGCGCGGGAAGCAGGCACACCACCCCGCCTTCGGTCATCGAATAGATCTCGACCAATCCGCCCGGCATCCGGGCGAGCACTTCGCGCTTGAGTTCGGGCGAGAACGGCGCGGAGGTGCAGTATTTCAGCGCAAGGCTGGAGAGGTCAAATTCGCCAAGCCGATCGAAATCCATCAGCCGCTGGTATTGCACCGGCACCAGCATCGTCACCGTCGTCCGGTCGGCCTCGGCATGACCGAGCCAGCGCGCGGCATCGAACTTGCCCATGATCCGCACCGTCCCGCCCGCAAGCAGGACGGGCAGGAACGCGACCATGGTGGTGTTCGAGTAGAGCGGGGTCGAGGCGAGCGAGCGCACCTCCAGTCCCGCGCCGAGATAGGACAATGCAGTCGCCGCGAATTGCCGCCAGCGCATCTGGTGGGAGTGGACGATGCCTTTGGGGATGCCGGTGGTCCCCGAGGAATAGATGATGTTGAACGGATCGCCCGGCCCGGCCTCGAATGCGGGGGCGCGCGAGCCTGGCGGCGCCATCCATTGCTCGACCTCCTCGAGCGGCACGCGGATTATGTCAGCCATGAAATCGGGGCCGAGCTCGGCGGCCTTGCCCGCATCGATGAAAAGATGCCGCGCGCCCGAATCCTTCGCCATGCCCGCAAGCTGGTCGGGCGAGGCGCTCGTCGTGAGCGGGGCCGCAGCGCCCCCGGCGCGCACCGCGGCGAGGAAGACGAGCGCGTATTCGACGCTGCTCGTGCCAAGAATAGCCACCGATTGCCCCCGCCCGAGCCCCGTCTCGACCAGCCGCGCGGCGAGCCTCTCGACAAGGCCGACCAGCTCCGCCCAGGCGACATCGCGGTGATCGTCGATGAGCGCGATGGCGTCCGGCTGCGCACGGGACCAATCCATCAGGATGTCGGGGAACGAGCCGAAAGGTTCGGCAAGGCGGGCCTGCATGATGTCTCTCTCCATGAGGCGAGCAATAGCCGCCCGCCGCGACGCCGCAAGACCCGCGCTCATTCGTTCCGGATGGGCACGGCGGTACGGCTTTACCAGACACGGCGAATATGGGATCGGGCCGCAAGAGGAGAGGGCCATGAGGGCGCAAATAATCGCGGTGAGGGCATTGCCCGCGCTTGCCACTGCATTCGCCGGGGCGGTGACGGCGCAGACCGCGGCCTTTGCTGATACCGCCACGCAAGAGGCCGAAGGCACGATCCTCGTCGTGCTCGCCCATCCCGATGACGAGCTGGTGATCGCGCCGGCGATTGCGGCGGCAGCACGCAAGGGAGCGCGGGTCAGCGTGCTTTACGCCACCAGCGGCGATGCCGGTCCGGGGGTAAGCGATTTCGAACCGGGCGAGGGGCTTGGCCGGGCGCGCCGTGCCGAGGCCGAATGCGCGGGCACAGCCCTGGGCGCGCGGATCCGCTTTCTCGACGATATCGGTGACGGCACGCTGACCGACAGGCCGCGCGCGCAAGGTAGCCCGGCGGAGCGCTTCGCAGACCAGTTTTCCGCCGTCCTGCGCGCCGCCCGGCCCGATACAATCATCACCTGGGGGCCGGACGGCGGCTATGGTCACGGCGATCACCGCATGGTGAGCGCGCTCGTCACGCAGCATCTCCAGTCGCTTAGCGCCGACACGCGACCCGCGCTGCTTTATCCCGCGCTCGTCAACGCGCCGCTTCCTCCACAACTCGCCGCGCAGGGATGGTCGCTGACCTCGCCCGATCTCGCGCCCGTGAGCCATCGCTATGAAGACACGGACCTGGCTGCTGCAGGCAAGGCCGCGCAGTGCCACGCGACCCAGTTCGACGAGGCGACGCGCGCGATGATCGCGCCTGGTTTCCATGGCGCCGTGTGGAAAGGCGAGGTGCGCTTTCGCAAGGGGCTGTGAAGCCTGCCGCCAGGCGGTGGAAAAGACTTCGCCGAAACGGCGCAAAGGTTTGGGTTTCCCCCGTCCAGCGCCTATATAATCGGCATGGACGAAAACACACCTGAAACACCCCCCGCCGCACCAGAAAAACCCCGCCAGAACGGCGAATACGGGGCGGATTCGATCAAGGTCCTCAAGGGTCTAGACGCCGTGCGCAAGCGTCCCGGCATGTATATCGGCGACACCGATGACGGATCGGGCCTGCACCACATGGTTTTCGAGGTTTCCGACAACGCCATCGACGAGGCGCTGGCCGGGCATTGCGACCTCGTGCTGATCGAACTCAACCCGGACGGCAGCGTCAGCGTCGAGGACAACGGTCGCGGCATTCCCGTCGACATGCACAAGGAAGAAGGCGTCTCGGCGGCCGAGGTCATCATGACCCAGCTGCACGCGGGCGGAAAGTTCGAAAACACCTCGGACGACAACGCCTACAAGGTCTCCGGCGGCCTTCACGGCGTCGGCGTGTCGGTGGTCAACGCGCTTTCCGAATGGCTCGAACTCGTCATCTGGCGGGACGGCAAGGAACACTGGATGCGCTTCGAGCACGGCAATGCCGTCAATTCGCTCGAAGTGCGCGGCGATGCTCCGCCGGTCGACAGCAACGGCGATGACAACGGCCTGAAAAAAGGCACCCGCGTCACCTTCAAGGCATCGGGCGATACCTTCAAGAACGTCACCGAGTTCGATTTCGACAAGCTCGAACACCGCTACCGCGAACTCGCCTTCCTCAATTCGGGCGTGCGCATCCTGCTGCGCGACCGGCGCCACGAAGAGGTGCTCGAACACGACCTGTTCTACGAAGGCGGGATCGCGGCCTTCGTGAAATATCTCGACCGCAACAAGCAACCGCTCGTGCCCGAACCGATCGCGGTGTCGGCCGACAAGGACGGCATCGGCATCGATGTCGCGCTGCAGTGGAACGACAGCTATTACGAGAACGTCCTCACCTTCACCAACAACATCCCGCAGCGCGACGGGGGCACGCACCTTGCCGCCTTCCGCGCCGCGCTGACCCGCACGCTCAACAATTACGCCGACCGCGAAGGGCTGCTGAAGAAGGAGAAGGTCAGCCTGACGGGCGAGGACATGCGCGAAGGCCTGACCGCCATCGTCAGCGTGAAACTGCCCGATCCCAAGTTCGGCAGCCAGACCAAGGACAAGCTGGTTTCCTCCGAAGTCCGCCAGCCGCTGGAATCTCTCATGGGCGAGAAGATGACCGAATGGCTGGAAGAGAACCCGGCTGACGCCAAGGCGATCATCCAGAAGATCATCGATGCCGCCGCCGCGCGCGAGGCCGCGAGGCGCGCGCGCGAGATGAGCCGCAAGGGCGCGATGAGCGTCGCGAGCCTGCCGGGCAAGCTCGCCGATTGCCAGGAGCGCGACGCGACCAAGGCCGAACTGTTCCTGGTCGAGGGCGATTCGGCCGGTGGCTCGGCCAAGCAGGGCCGCGACCGCAAGACGCAGGCGATCCTGCCCTTGAAGGGCAAGATCCTGAACGTGGAACGCGCCCGGTTCGACCGGATCATCTCGTCGAAGGAGGTCGGCACGCTGATCCAGGCGATGGGGACCGGCATCCGGGATGAATTCGACCTTGAAAAGCTGCGCTATCACAAGATCGTCATCATGACCGACGCCGACGTGGACGGCGCGCATATCCGTACATTGCTGCTCACCTTCTTCCACCGCCAGATGCCCGAGATCATCAAGGCCGGGCACCTCTTCATCGCCCAGCCGCCGCTCTACAAGGTCGCCAAGGGCAGGAGCGAGGTCTACCTCAAGGACCAGGGGGCACTTGACCGCTATCTCGTCGATGGGGGCCTGCATGGCCGCGTGCTCGAAACAGTCGGCGGAGCGCGTTCCGGTGAGGATCTGCGCCAGCTGGTCGAACATGCGCTGCGGCTGCGCAACCTGATGGCCTTCGTGCCGCGCCGCTACGATCCGGCGCTGGTCGAACAGATGGCGCTGTCGGGCGCGCTTGACCCGCAGCTTTCCGATAGCGCGCGCGAGGACAAGCTGCAGGCAACCGCAAAGCGCCTGCAGGCCAGCGATCCCGATACGACGTGGTCCGCGCGCATGATCGAGGACGGCAAGGTCCAGTTCTTGCGCCTTTGGCGCGGGGTCACCGACGTGCACGAAGTCGACGGCCGTTTCCTCTCCAGCACCGAAGCGCACAAGCTCCACGCACTCGCCATGGCGCAGGCGGAAACCTATGCCGCGCCGGTGCGGCTGGTGAAGGCGGGCGATGCGGGCGGTAACGAGGAAGCACCGACCGACGATGTCCCCACCGATGATGCAGGGGTCGAGGAACTGACCCGCGACGCGGACGATGCGATCAACCGCCCGACCCAGCTGCTCGACGCGATCCTCGCCGCCGGGCGCAAGGGGCTTTCGGTGCAGCGTTACAAGGGCCTTGGCGAAATGAACGCCGAACAGCTCTGGGAAACCACGCTCGACCCGGAAAACCGCGCGCTCCTGCAGGTCAAGGTCGAGGACGCCGACGTCACCGACGAGATCTTCACCCGCCTGATGGGCGACATCGTCGAGCCGCGCCGCGAATTCATCCAGGACAATGCGCTGAACGTGGCGAACCTCGATGTCTGACGGGCGCGCTGCCCGGGGCGTATCGCCGCGCTTGATCTGCGCGCCATAAGGGGCGACATCACCCCCATGCCGAGCGAGCCACGCCCCACTCTCGATCTCGAACAGGCGAGCTTCCTGCTGATCCTCGCCGGGGTCACGATCATGCTGACGGTGATCGCATGGCCCTTTGCGACCCCGCTGCTGTGGGCCGCGCTCGCCGCTATCATGTTCCAGCCGCTCTATCGCTGGTCGCTCAAAGTCACGCGAGGCCGACGCAACATGGCCGCCTCGCTTTCGCTTCTGATCATCTTTTTCGCGGTGCTCGTTCCGGCCCTGTGGATCGGCTCGATGGTCGTCGAGCAGGCGCTCGGCCTCATCGCGCGGCTGCAGGAACAGCCGATCGATCTCGCGCAGACCTTCGACTGGGTCTACGGCATGCTGCCCGAAACGCTTCGCGAAGCGGTGGACGAGCGTGGCTGGACCAATCTCGCGGCGGTGCAGGAACGGCTCCAGGCGGTGCTCGGCGAAAGCGCGGGCTTCATCGCACAGCAGGCGGTCTCGATCGGGGGCGGCGCACTCAGTTTCATGCTGTCCTTCGCCCTTGCGCTTTACGTGATCTTCTTCCTGCTGCGCGACGGGACGCGGATCGGGGAGACGATCCTCCATTCCGCCCCCGTCAAGCGCGACATCGCCGACCGGCTGGCGGACCGTTTCCTCGGCATCGTGCGCGCCACGATCAAGGGATCGGTCGTGGTCGGCATCGTCCAGGGAACGCTCGCCGGGCTCACCTTCGTCATCGCGGGCGTGCCCTCGGCCCTGCTGCTGGGCGTGATCACGGCGATATTCTCGCTCATCCCGGTGGTCGGTACCGTCGTCGTCTGGGGCCCGGTAGGCGTCTGGCTGCTGTTCGACGGGAGCCTCTGGCAGGGCCTGCTGGTGCTGTTTTCCGGCTTCGTCATCGTCAGTTCCGCCGACAACGTGCTGCGTCCGATCCTGGTCGGCCGGGACACGGGCATTCCCGACTGGATCGTGCTCATCACGACGCTCGGCGGGATCAGCCTGACGGGCTTTTCGGGCATCGTGCTCGGCCCGCTGGTCGCCGGGCTGTTCCTTGCGACCTGGTCGATCCTGCAGGAACAGCGCGCCCAGACGGCCGAGGCGCGGGCGCGATACGGCCCGCGCGTCGGGCCCGACGGCAGGGCCCCGCGAACAAAGCGACCGAAGAAGGCCGAAGCAGGCGCAAGCGAGGCCGATGACAGCACGCCGATCGGGATCTGACGCATGCGCTCGCTCGTCCAGCCCGGCAGCCAGGCCGAAATGGTGGGCCGCCTGTTTCTCGCGGTGATCGTCGTGATCGCGCTGCCCGCGCTGCCCTTCGGCACCTATCTCATCTATCCCTTCGTCATCCTCACGACATGGTTTCACGAAATGGGCCACGGCCTCACCGCGGTCCTGTTCGGACAGGATTTCGAGCGGCTCGTCATCTATGCCAACGGATCGGGCGTCGCCGAAAGCCTCGTTGCGAACGACGCCTCGCGCCTGACCCATGCCGCGATCGCAGCGGGGGGACCGCTCGCGCCGAGCCTCGCGGGCGCGGTCCTGATCGTGGCGAGCGCCCACGCACGCATCTGGCGCCCGGCGCTCTGGCTGACCGCCGGGGCGATCGTGCTCTCGGTCGCGATCTATGTCCGATCGACGGTCGGCGTGATCGTCCTCCCGCTGGTCGCGGCGCTGCTGGGCCTCATCGCATGGCGCGCGCCAGCCGGTTTCGTGCGCTTCACGTTGCAATTCCTCGGCGTGCTCGGCGCGATGAGCATGCTGCGCGATTTCGATTACCTGTTCACCGAACGCACCGTGATCGCCGGACGCGCGATGCTGTCCGATACCGGCCAGATCGAGGCCGCGTTGGGCCTGCCGCACTGGGTCTGGGCTGGACTGATCCTCGGCGTGTCGGCGGTGATGGTCGCAGCGAGCCTGCGCTACGCGCTCGATGAAAGGCGCCTGCGCGCCGCCCCCGGACGCCTGCCGCGCAACGTGGTGCGCTTTCGCCGCCCGCCGCGCTGAACGGCGGGCCTTAGCCCGCCACCCGCAACGCGTTGACCCCGCGCGCCGCGCCGCCGGTCTCGCCCGAAAGGCCGATGAACACCGTGTCGACGATCCGCGCGAGCTTGTCCTCGGTCAGCTTCTCGCCGAGATAGATCAGCGATTCGGGCAGCGTGTAGGGTGAGACCATCTGGTTGATGAGCGACAGCGCCTCATCGATCGAAAGCCCCGCGAAATAGCCATCCGCCTGCGCCTGGACGATCAGCTCGCACAGGTAATGGTCGGCAAGGTCGACATAGGAGCGGACCTTTTCGAAATTGGCCGCGCCCATCTCGCAAACGATGGTGAAATATTCGGGGTCGTCTCGGAAACGCTCGCGGCTGATGACGAAGCGGCGCCGGAAGAATTCGTACATCTTGCGCGGAGGGGGAAGGTCGGCGCCCAGCACCTCCTCCATCACTTCGATATGTCGGCGCAGCCAAATCTGCGCGATCGCATCGAACAGATCGTCGTAATCCTCGAACAATTGTTCGAAGCGGGCGCGGGTCAGGCCGCTTTCGGCGACCGCGGTCTGATAGGGAATCTCGGTCCCGCGCTGCTTGACGAGATCAAGCACCATGCGCGCAATCCGCTGCCGTTCCGCCTCGCGGTCCTGCGGTGAGAGTGCCATTATCGCCTCGCGCCTTCGATGAACTTTTCCCGACATAGGTCAGGCAAGCGGCAGCTTAAAGGCAGGGCGGTAAATTTTGCCCGTCGCAGCGATCGGCAAAAGCGCCGGTCAACCGCTCGCCCGCGCCTCCCCTGCCGATTTGGGCGGCAGCGGGAAGAAGGCCGAGGTCCGGCGCTTGTAATCGGCGTATTTGTCGCCTTTCGAACGGTCCATGCCCTTTTCGAGCAGGGTGACGCCCGACCATTTCGTCAGCGTGAAGCTGAGAAAGAGCGGCCCGATCACGGTCGCTGCCGCATAGCCCCAGCCGACGCTCGCGCAGACCAGCCAGATCCCCCACCACGCCGCGAAATCCCCGAAATAATTGGGGTGACGGGTGTAGCGCCACAACCCGCTGTCGAGCACCTGTCCTTCGTTCGCCGGTTCCGCCTTGAACCGCGTCAACTGCCAGTCGCCGACCCATTCGAAGAAAATGCCGACAAGGTAGATCGCAACGCCCAGCCAGGTGAGCCATGTGAGCGGCGCGGCAGGCGCGCTCGCGAGGATGCCGACCTGCGCCGGGCTCGACACCATGAACAGCAGCACCGCCTGCATCAGCCACACTTTGGTTAGCGCAGCGATCGCGAAATTGCCTTTCTCGCGGTCCTTCTTGAGTATCTTCTTGTAGCGCTTGTCTTCGCCTTCGCGGCGCCAGCGCAGGAACAGGTATCCGCCGAGGCGAAAGCCCCACGCCCCGGTCATCACCATCAGCAGCGTGGCGAGCGCGCCCGGTTCGCCCAGCTGGAGCCAGCTCGCGATTGCCAGCACGCCCATCCCCGCGCCCCAGAACGCGTCGATGAACGACACGTCGTCGATCTTCACCGAGATCGCCCATTGCACCAGCACCAGCGCCAGCAGCAGGGCTGCATTGACCAGCAATGCCTCAAACATCGTTGCGTCCCTCGATGATCGCCCGGGCCTGCGCCTCGAGCACCTTGAATCTTTCGTAATCAGGCAGCTTCGAACGAAACCACTCGGCCAGCTTCAGAAGGTCCTCGCCATAATTGCCGGTCGGGACGAGCGGCGGGCCAAAGCCGATCACCATGTTCTCGTTATCGGCATAAGCGGGCACGATCGGCACGCCGGAGGCCTGCGCGATATGGTAGAAGCCCGACCTCCAGCGCCCGTCGGTCTTGCGCGTGCCTTCGCAGGCGATCACCAGCGCGAGTTCCTCGCGGCGGGCGAATTCCTCGGCCACCTGCTGGGTCGCGTTCGCCTTTTTCGTGCGATCGACCGGGATGCCTCCCATGTCGAGCATGAAATTGCGCATCACGCCGGTGAACAGGGTGTGCTTCCCCATGAAGTTCGGGAGGATGTTTTCCTTGTGCGTCGCCCCGGCGAAGAAGACGAAATCCCAGTTCGACGTGTGCGGCGCACCCGCGATCACGTATTTCTTGAGATGCTTCGGCAGCGATCCCTCGATCTTCCAGCCTTTCCAGGCATAGATCCAGATGATGATGCGGCGCACGATGCGTGAAAGCAGTGTGGGCTTGCGCGGCATGTGCCCCGCCTCGACCGGTTGATGCAGCAAAGATCCCTCCCAGAGCGGTTCTTTTGGCCTAACCTGGGTAAGTTACGCAAGGGAAAGCGTCGGGGTTTCAGGAGGGGCCGGAATCCCAGCGGAGGAAATCGGGATCCGGGCGGTTTTCGTACCAGGCCAACAGGACCGCCTCGACCTCGCCAAGAGTGAAGGTGTCGGCATCGCGCTTGCCTCGGCCCCCGCCCAGCAGGCGCTTGAAGAAACCGGGTCTCGGCGGTTTCGGCGATGGACGACCGCCGGTGCGCCGGGCGTGGACATGGCTGTCCTCGCCGCCCTCGCGCTTCTCGATGACGAAGCCGCCGCCCTCGGCCGCGACCTGGATGAAATGCCTCCCGCCGCGCGACAGCACGCCGAAAGGGCTGGTGGCGGGGTCCAGCTCCCCGATGCGCTTGCTGAGGTCACGCTCCGACCGGATTTCGACCACGCCCTTTACGCCGCTCCACTGCATCGAGCGTCCCTCCCGCTTGCCGCTTCCTGCGCTTGCCAAGGGGCGAGGGCAAGCGGGAAAAAGCGGGGCGCGCTACATGCGGAAAACGCCGAATTGCGGGCGTTCCGGGATCGGCGCTTCGAGGCAGGCGGCAAATGCAAGGCCAAGCACGTCGCGGGTCTGCACGGGGTCCACCACGCCGTCGTCCCACAGGCGGGCAGTGGCGTAGTAGGGGTTGCCCTCGTCCTCGTATTTCTGGCGGATCGGCGCCTTGAACGCCTCGGCTTCGCGTTCGTCCCACTTGTCCGCGTCGCGGTGGACGGTGGCGAGGACGGACGCGGCCTGTTCCCCGCCCATCACGCTGATGCGCGCATTCGGCCAGGTGAACAGGAAGCGCGGGGAATAGGCGCGCCCGCACATGCCGTAATTGCCCGCACCAAAGCTTCCGCCGATCACGACGGTGACCTTGGGCACGGTGCCGGTGGCGACCGCAGTGACGAGCTTCGCGCCATGCTTGGCGATGCCCTCCGCCTCGTATTTGCCGCCGACCATGAAGCCCGAGATGTTCTGGAGGAACAGCAGCGGAATGCGGCGCTGGCAGGCGAGCTCGATGAAATGCGCGCCCTTCTGCGCGCTTTCGGAGAACAGCACGCCATTGTTGGCAAGGATCGCGACGGGCATCCCCCAGATGTGGGCAAAGCCGCAGACCAGCGTCGCGCCATAATGCTGCTTGAATTCGTGGAATTCGCTGCCGTCGACCAGCCGGGCGATGACCTCGTGCACATCATAGGGCGCGCGCACGTCGTCGGGGACGAGAGCGTAGAGATCCTCGGCGTCGAACTTGGGCGGGCGCGGGTCCTTGAGGGCCACGTCGCTCGCCGCTGCGGTGTTCGCGCCGAGGTGGCTGACGATATCGCGCACGATGGTGAGCGCATGCTCGTCATTCTCGGCAAGGTGATCGACAACGCCCGATTTCTTGGCGTGGAGATCGCCCCCGCCAAGGTCCTCGGCGCTGATTTCCTCGCCCGTCGCGGCCTTCACCAGGGGTGGCCCGGCGAGGAAGATCGTGCCCTGATTGCGCACGATCACCGTCTCGTCGCTCATCGCCGGGACATAGGCGCCCCCGGCAGTGCAGCTACCCATGACGCAGGCGATCTGCGGGATGCCGAGTGCGCTCATGTTCGCCTGATTGAAGAAAATCCGCCCAAAGTGATCGCGATCCGGGAACACCTCGGCCTGATGCGGCAGGTTCGCCCCGCCGGAGTCCACCAGATAGATGCAGGGCAGTCGATTGTCCTGCGCGATTTCCTGCGCGCGCAGGTGCTTCTTGACCGTCATCGGGTAATAGGTGCCGCCCTTAACGGTCGCATCATTGCAGACGATCATGCACTGCCGCCCCGACACGCGTCCGATGCCGCAGATGATCGAGGCAGCGCTGACGTCGCCTTCATACATGCCGTTCGCGGCCAATTGTCCGATCTCGAGAAAGGGCGAGCCGGGATCGAGCAGCCGTTCGACGCGCTCGCGGGGGAGCAGCTTGCCCCGCCCGACATGGCGCTCGCGGCTGCGCTCCGGCCCGCCGAGCGCGGCCTCGGCGACCCGCGCGCGCAATTCCTCGGCGAGCGCCCTGTTATGCTCGAAGCGCGCCTTCGCATCGGGCGCTTCGCGGTCGAGTTTCGAGGTCAGGACGGGTGCGGTCATGCGGTCGTTTCTTCCGGTTCCTTGTCGTCATCGCCTGCGGCGAAGAGATAGCGATAGACCCCGACGAGGTTGATCGCGAGGAGGCCAATGTTCTGCCAGCCGATCCCCTGCCCCTCCTCGTTCATGAAGCCCCAGGCGATCAGCGCGATCGAGGAGGTGACGAAGATCACGAAACCCCAGCCCGTGGGCCGCGTGCCGAGATTGAGCGAGACGATGAAGGCGGCGACGAGCCCCGCGCCGGCACCATAATACTGGAGGACGGCGAGAAGGGTTTCGCTCAATGCGCAGCACCGATCAGTTCGCGCCCGATCAGCATGCGGCGGATCTCGTTGGTCCCCGCGCCGATGTCGAGCAGTTTCGCGTCCCTCATGTAGCGTTCAACCGGCCAGTCGGTGGTGTAGCCCGCCCCGCCCAGAGCCTGCACGCTTTCCGCCGCGACGCGAAAGGCGTTTTCGCTTGCGAGCAGGATCGCGCCCGCCGCATCGAAGCGGGTGGTGCGGTCGGCATCGCAGGCCTTCGCCACGGCATAGGTGTAGGCGCGGGCCGATTGCAGCGCGACATACATGTCGGCGACCTTGGCCTGCATGATCTGGAAAGATCCGATGGGCTTTCCGAACTGCTTCCTCTCGCGAAGGTAGGGAATGACCGTGTCGAGGCACGCCTGCATGATGCCCAGTTGCAACCCGGCGAGTACGACGCGCTCGTAATCGAGACCGCTCATCAGCACGCCGACGCCGCCATTGACCGGGCCCATCACGCGGTCTTCGGGCACGTGGCAATCGTCGAACACCAATTCCGCGGTGGGTGAGCCCTTCATGCCGACTTTTTCGATCTTCTGGCCGATCGAAAAGCCTTCGTCGCCCTTTTCGATCAGGAAGGCGGTGATGCCGCGCGATCCCGCTTCGCTGTCGGTCTTGGCATAGACGACCAGCGTGTCGGCCTCGGGCGCGTTGGTGATCCAGAACTTGGTGCCGTTCAGGACGTATCCGCCCTGAACCGCCTCGGCCTTCAGCTTCATCGAAACGACGTCCGACCCCGCGCCCGCCTCCGACATGGCAAGGCTGCCGACATGCTCGCCCGAAATGAGGCCGGGCAGGTATTTCGCCTTCTGTTCGTCATTGCCCCAGCGGCGAATCTGGTTGAGGCACAGGTTGGAATGGGCGCCGTAGGACAGGCCGACGCTGGCGCTCGCCCGGCTCACTTCCTCGACAGCGATGACGTGTTCGAGATAGCCGAGCCCGAGCCCGCCCCATTCCTCCTCGACGGTGATGCCGTGGAGGCCAAGCTCGCCCATGGGCTGCCACAATTCGCGCGGGAAGCGGTCCTCGCGGTCGGTGCGTTCGGCCAGCGGCGCGATCTGTTCATCGGCGAAACGCGCGGTCGTGTCGCGGATCATCTCGGCCGCTTCGCCGAGCTGGAAATCGAATTCGGGGGTGGCTCGCATGGAAATCCTCAGGTGTCTCTCGAAGGTGCGCCTTGCAGCGCTGTTCCTTCCTCTCCCACGGCGCATAGCAACGCGCCGGGGAAAGGCAAACCGCGGCGCTGCGAAGCGCCGCTGGCAGGGGGCTCGTGGACGCAGCGCGCTTGTTTTGACGGGCGGCGGGCTTGTTGTATGGCAGCCATTCGAGGCGCCCTGCCGCGAAGGATAAGCACCTGACCCATCCCGAGCCTTCCCCCTGGCCGAACGGCACACCGCCCGCGCGCGATTATTGCAGCGAGGATCAGCGGCTCGTCGTCCTTGCGAGCTTCGAATTCGACACGCTCGACGGCGATCCCGAACTCGCGCGCCTTTCCCATTTCGCCGCGCATCTTTGCGGCACCGGACAGGCCGCGGTCAGCATCGTCGAGGCCGAACGGCAATATTTCGTCGCCCGCACTGGATGGGACACCGACCACACACCGCGCTCGACCAGCATATGCGCGTACACGATGGAAGGCGGCGACATCCTCGAAGTGCCTGATGCGAGCGGAGACGAACGCTTTGCCGACTTCGACGCGGTGGCGGGCGAACGGCATCTCAGGTTCTATGCCGGCGTGCCGCTGGTCTCGGCCGAGGGCGCCCCGCTCGGCGCGCTGTGCGTGACCGACAGCGAGCCGCGGCCCGGCGGGCTCACCGAAATGCAGCGCGAGGGGCTCCTCGTGCTCGCTGCGGCGGTCAAGCGGCGGGTCGAGACCCACCGCCAGGCGCGCCGCAACGTGGCGGAGATCCAGGCCAGCGCCGACCGGCTGCAATTCGTGCTCGATTCGGTCCCCGATATCGCCTGGTCCTCTTCGCCCGGCATGCAGTTCGACTATTTCAACGCGCGTTTCAGCGAGGTCACCGGCAACCCCGCCCCGCTAAATGTCGAGGACTGGCGTGCGGTGATCCACCCGGAGGATTACGAATCCAGCCTGAGGAAATTGCGCGAGGCGATGGAAAGCGCCGCGCTGTTCGAGGACGAATGGCGTCTGCGCGTGGCCGACGGAAGCTATCGCTGGGTGCTGAGCCGCGCGGTGCCCTCCTCGAGCGACCCGGCAAGTGCGCGATGGTTCGGGACGATCACCGATATCGACGACACGCACCGCATTTCCGAGGAGCGCGAATTGCTCGCAGGGGAGCTTGCGCACCGGATCAAGAACATTTTCTCGGTGATCGTCGGACTGATCTCGCTTCACGCGCGCGGGGCTGCGACGCATCGCGAATTCGCCGATGTGCTGACCGCCCACATCCACGCGCTGTCGCGGGCACATGATTACGCGCTACAGCTGGGCGAGAGCCGGGCAAGCGACCTTGCCGAGCTGCTGCGCGTCCTGATGGCGCCCTATGGCGTTCCGGGTTCGGATGCGGTGATCATCAACGGCGAGACGATCGAACCCGGCCGCCGTGCGGCGACCCCGCTCGCGCTCGCCTTTCACGAACTGGCGACGAATTCGGCCAAATACGGAGCGCTCGGCAGCGAAAGCGGGCGGGTGACGATCCATCTCAAGACAGAAGACCACCGCGTCGTGATCGAATGGGCCGAAAGCGGCGGGCCCGAAACCCGCCCGCCGGCGGACGAAGGCTTCGGCTCGCGGTTGATGAAGATGGCGGTCGAACGCCAGCTCGGCGGGACGATGACGCAGGAATGGCGGCCAGAGGGGCTGCGCGCGCGGATCGCCGTCCCGCTCGAACAGATCGCACGCTAAAGCCCGGCGCGGACTTGGCGTTAGCGCGCTTCGGCTCTAGGCTCGTTCGCGTGTTACGCCCTAGACGTCTTCTGTGGCTCGCCCCGCTTCTCCTTGCCGCCTGCGATGGCGCCGAGGTGCTCTCTCCTGCCGCGACCGCAACGGGCAGCGGGGAGAGCGCCGAAACCCCGAGCGAACCCGAGGCCGAGGAAAAATCCCCCGAACGCCTCGCCATGGCCGAGACGGGCTGGCTGACGATCGGCAGGGACGGATCGGTCTACACCACCCAGTTCGATGCCGACGGCACCTATCGCGACTATCGCAACGGTGAATTCCTCCAGGAGGGGAAATGGCGGCGCAGCGAGGACGGGCTGCTGTGCTTCACTCCGGCGACGCAGGACCGGCCCGGGGCATGCTGGGAGACGCTGGGTCTGGAGGATGACGGGACGATGCGCGCGCGCGATGCCGACGGTCGGGCGATCCAGCTGCGCCGCGTGAGTTATCTCCCGCCCGAGACGGCCGCGAACGACGAAGACGAAGCCGCCGACGACGAGAGCGCGGGCTAGGTTCACGCGCATGCACGAAACACCATCCCGGCGCGGCGGCGCGCTGCTGACTTTCGAGCGTGTCGAGCGCCGTTATGGCGACGCGGGCGAAGTCGTCGCGGTCGGCGGGGTCAGCCTAGAGGTCGCGGCGGGCAGCTTCGTCGCCCTGGTGGGCGCATCGGGTTCGGGCAAGTCGACCCTGCTCAAGACGGTCAACACGCTGGTCGAACCGAGCGCGGGCCGGGTCCTGTTCGCCGGCGAGGATGTCGCCGAGGCGAAGCCCGCTACCCTGCGCCGCCGGATCGGCTATGTCTTCCAGGGCATCGGCCTTTTTCCGCACATGCGGGTAGGCGAGAACATCGCGATCGGCCCGCGTCTTGCCGGGGAAAGCCTGTCCGAACAGCGGATCGCCGAATTGCTCGGTCTGGTCGAACTCGATGCCGACATGGCCGAGCGCATGCCCGACGAGCTTTCAGGCGGCCAGCGCCAGCGGGTCGGCGTGGCACGGGCGCTGGCCGGCGATCCGGAATTGCTGCTGATGGACGAACCGTTCGGAGCGCTCGATCCGATCACCCGCGATGCGCTGGGCGATACGGTTCGGGGTCTGCACGACAGGTTCGGCCTCACCACGGTCATGGTCACGCATGACATGGCCGAGGCGCTCCTCCTGTCGGACCGCGTGCTGGTGATGGATGCAGGCCGGATCGTTGCCGACGAGAGCCCGCATGCGCTGCTTGCCGGAGAGGGCGGAGAGATCGCGCAGGGCCTCGTCGCGGTCCCGCGCGAACAGGCGGAAAAGCTTGCCCGGATGGAGCGCGGATAGTGGACGGGTTCGGGGGCATCCTGCTCGGCCTCGGCGACAAGCTCGCCGCCCATGTCGTGCTCGCGGCCTCCGCGATCGGGCTCGGCATAGCGGTCGCGCTGCCGCTCGCGGTCTGGGCGAGCCGGTCGCGCGCGGTGGCGCGAATCGCGCTGGGTTTCGCAAGCCTCGTCCAGACCATCCCGGCGCTGGCGCTGCTGGCGCTGTTCTTCCCGATCCTGCTCTCCTTGCGCGCCGTGTTCGGGGAGGACCTGCCGACGCTGGGCTTTCTGCCGGCCCTGCTTGCGCTCGCGCTTTACGCCCTGCTGCCGATCCTGAGGAACGCCGTCACCGCGCAGGCCAATCTCGACCCCGGCGTGCTCGAGGCAGCGGACGGCGTCGGCATGACTTCGTGGCAGAAGCTGGCGCTGGTCGAAGCACCGCTGTCAGCGCCCTTCATCATGGCCGGCATCCGCACCGCAAGCGTGTGGACGATAGGCGCCGCAACGCTTTCGACGACGATAGGCCAGCCGAGCCTGGGCGATCCGATCTTTGCGGGCCTGCAGACCCAGAACTGGGCGCTAGTCCTTGCCGGGTGCGTCGCGAGCGCGGGGCTGGCGCTGGTCGCCGACAGCCTGCTCGGCCTGATCGAGACGGGCCTCGCGACCCGGCGGCGCTGGATGTGGGCGAGCGGCCTTGTCGCGGTGGCGCTGGGGGTGGCGGGCGCGCTGGCATACCAGAACGCGGGCGACGACAAGGACACGGTCGTGATCGCGGCCAAGCAGTTTTCCGAGCAATATATTCTCTCCAAGCTGGTCGGCGCACAGCTCGAAAAAGCGGGATACAGCGTCGAATATCGCGACGGACTGGGTTCGGCGGTCGTCCATAGCGCGGTCGCGAGTTCCGACATTGACATCTCGATCGATTACACCGGCACGATCTGGACCAACGAGATGAAACGCACCGACAGCGCGCCGCGCGATGCAATGTACGAGCAGATCAAGACGTGGGACATGGAAACGAACGGCGTGCTCGTGCTGGGCCGGCTCGGGTTCGAGAACGCCTATGCCTTCGCCATGCGCCGCGACCGGGCGGAGGAACTCGGCGTCGAAACGCTGGCCGATCTCGCCCCGGTCGCGCCGCGCCTGACAGTGGGCGGCGATCCCGAATTCTTCGAGCGGCCCGAATGGGTCGCGGTGCGCGAGGCCTATGGCATGCGCTTTGGCGAAACCCGCAATTTCTCGCCCACCTTCATGTACAATGCGCTCGTCTCGGGCGAGGCCGACGCGATCAGTGCCTATACCTCGGACGGGCGGATCGCGGCCTATAATCTCGTCGTGCTCGAAGATCCGAAGGAGGCGCTGCCTTCCTATGACGCGATGCTGATGCTCTCCCCCCGCGTTGCCGGCGACGACCGGCTCAAGGCGGCGCTGGAACCGCTCATCGGCGCGATCGATGTCGAGGCGATGCGCCGCGCCAATTACATGGTCGATCGCAAGGACGAGGAGAAGGTCAGCCCCGCCGAAGCCGCACGCTGGCTGGCGCGGGAGATCGGCCTCTAGCGCGCGCGCTTCCAGACCTGCGTCTGGCAGATGAAAGCGACGCAGCCCTTCACTTCGAGCCGGTCAATCCCCGTGCGGCGGATGACCGAGCGATAGCTCTTGCCGCTTTTCGGATCATAGATCCGCCCGCGCCAGAGGTCCGCCTCCTCGTCGAAGCCATATAGCACCGGCAGGCCGAGCAGCTTTCGCCGGCGCAGCTGGGGATCGGGATTGTTGATGTCGCGCTGGCTGAGCCCATCGGGCGGCGGGACGAGAAACCGCGTGATCCGGCCGCAGGTGGACTTGCCGCACGCGCCGACCTCGATGATCGCGTCTTCTTCTTCGGTCACCCACCGCCCGGCAATGGGGTCGGCGGCGCTCGCCGGGGCGGCCAGCACGAGGGCGAAGAGGACGAGGCGAAGGATCACGGGCGGGGTCATAGCACGAAGCGGCCGCCTCAGTCGAAGCCCGCCCCGAACGGCCAGCGCCGCCCGCACACCCCCATGACCTTGAACAGCAGCCCCATCTGATCATCGGCGGTCAGCCGGGCATGCTGCCGCGCGAGCACTTCGGCCTCGGCCGGGTTCTTGCGCTGGAGCGCCTCCAACCGCGTGTCGATGCCGAGCTGGCGAAGCCATTCGCCCTGTGTCTGAAGACCCATCACATCGGCCCCATGCTTTGAGGCGACCATCTGCAGCAGTTCGAAATCGACATGGGCGGTGAGGTCCGCCTCGCCCGGAGAGCTGAGCACGTCGACCTTTTCATGCGCCCGGATCGCCTGCAGGGTCGAGCCTGCGCGCAGCTCCTTCGCGCCGTAATCGATGACAAGCGCCGCGCCGCCCTGTTCCTTCAGCCGGGTCGCGATTTCGCCCATGACGGTCACGGCGGCCGGGCTGGTTTCGATCATCGTTCCCTGCGCGGCGGTAGCCCAGCTCGGCGGGACGACGGCGTCCATCGGTTTGTCCCCGGCGACGAAGACGAGATCGTCGCCTTCGAGCCCGACCATGCGTTCGTGCCAGCCCTGCGCCGAGCGGACGAGCTGGTGGATCGGCAGTGCGTCGAAGAATTCGTTGGCGACGATCAGCAGCGGGCAATCCTCGGGCAGGGTCGAAAGATCGTCATGATGCGTGCAGCCCGGGAAGGCCTCGCGCTGGATCCTGCGCAGGGCGGGACTGCCCTCGACGAAATGAATTTCCGGTTCGAGCCCATAGCGCCTCGCTGCCCGCAGCGCGTCGGTCGCCAGAGTGCCCCTGCCGGGGCCGAGCTCGACATAATGGGGCTGCCTCTTGGTGCCCATCTTGACCCAGACATCGGCGAGCCACAGACCGATGAGTTCGCCGAACATCTGGCTGATTTCGGGCGCGGTGATGAAGTCCGCATCCTCGCCGAGCGGGTCGCGGCTGGCATAATAGCGCGCATTGCTCTCGCCCATGTATTGCGCGAGGCTGATCGGCCCGGATTCGCGAATGAGCCGGCGGAAGGTCTTGCCGAGATCCTTTGCGGCGTCCTGCGCTGCAAGCAGGCGGGCCTTTTCCTCTTCCTCAGCCCTGCGCGCGCTTTCCTCGGCGTCCCTGCGCGCTTTTTCTTCGGCTTCCTTGCGAGCCTTTTCCTCGGCCTCCTTGCGGGCCTTGGCCTCGGCCTCGCGGCGGGCTTTCTCCTCCGCCTCCCGGAGAGCCTTCTCCTCAGCCTCCCGCCGGGCTTTCTCCTCCGCCTCCCGGCGAGCCTTCTCCTCCGCCTCCCGGCGGGCCTTCTCCTCCGCCTCGCGGCGGGCTTTCTCCTCCGCCTCCCGGCGAGCCTTCTCCTCCGCCTCCCGGAGAGCCTTCTCCTCGGCAAGCTTTCGCGCGCGCTCCTCCGCTTCCGCGCGAGCCTTTGCCTCGGCTTCTTCCCTCGCCTTGCGCTCGACTTGCGCGCGCCGTCTCGCCTCAGCCTCGAGGCGCGCGCGTTCGGCTGCTTCGGCCCGGGCCTTCGCCTCGGCCTCGGCCCGTCGGCGAACTTCCTCCTCGGCCTGCTTGCGTGCCTTCGCCTCGGCTGCCGCACGGGTGCGGGCCTGTTCCTCCGCCTCCCTGCACTCGGCCGCTTCGGCACGCTTTCGCGCTTGCGCCTCGCGCCGCGCCGCCTCGTCCCCGGCGAGCGTCTCGCTCCCGTCAGGCTCGATCAGCAGCAGGCCCCGCGGGCGCCACTCCCTTTCGTTCAGGTGGCCTGGGGATCCTTGGCCTTGGCGGTTCCCACCGGCTTCCTCGTCACGGCGTAAAACGTGACAATCAATCCAATCACGATCAGCGGTATCGTCAGCCATTGCCCCATCGACAGTCCGGTTTCGCGCGCCAGCAGCGCCAGTTGTGGGTCGGGTTCGCGGAAAAATTCGTTAACGAAGCGGGCGATCCCGATGCCCAGCGTGAAAATGCCTACCAGCAGCCCGCGGCGATAGCGCGCACGCGTCTTCCAGAACAGCGCAAGCAGCACGACGAGCAGCAGGAGCCCCTCGAGCCCGGCCTGGTAGAGCTGGCTAGGATGGCGCGCCACTTCGCCAGCGCCGGGGAAAATCATCCCCCAGGCGACGTCGGTCTCGCGGCCCCACAGCTCGCCGTTCACGAAATTGGCGAGGCGGCCCAGCATCATGCCCATCGGCACATTGACCGCGATGTAGTCGCACACGCGCAGGAAATCGAGCTTGCCGCGCCACGACACGAAGCCGATCGCGACCAGGACGCCGACGAGGCCGCCGTGGAAGGACATGCCCCCGTCCCACAGCCGCAGCAGCTTCCAGCTGACGAATCCCTCGCCCGAGAAATCGGTGAAGGCGGACGGGATGCCGGTATCGCCCCCGGTGTAGAACGCCGCATAGCCGAGCCTGCCGCCGATGATGACGCCCAGCGTGCAGTAGAAGAACAGGTCGTCCGCGTGGCGCTGCGCCATCGGCGCGCCTGGCTGCCTGATCATCTTCGACAGGTGCCAATAGGCGAAGATCACGCCGATCAGATAGGCCAGCGAATAGAAGCGCAGCGTGAAGGGGCCGATCGGGATGCCGGGCATGAGGCCGAGATCGGACCAGTAGATCGGATCGGCTGCGCCGCTTGCGGCAAGTATCGACAGCACCAAGGGAACCTCTTAATAGATGTTATGCCGCACCGGGCGCCTCGCGCCCGCTGCGGCTCTTTGGCACAGCGCGTTGTCCCATGGAAGAGCCCGTCCGGGCCACGTGGGGCGAATGCACCATGTGCTCATGAGATGCGCCGGCGCCCCGCTCCCCGCATGGGCGGCCGGCAAGAGACTGGGATCGAGAGGAGAGGTTTTCGCACATGCCCACACAGCTGGACAATGCGCTCGAGGCAATCATCACCGAGCTGACCAAGGACGGCCAGCCCTTCGCCACCGTGCCGTTCGAGCGCGACGGGGTCACCATGCCCGCCTTCGCCGGCGCACCGCCGAGCCTGGCGCATTATTTCGCGCATTTCTGCAATGAACACAAGGACGTGCCCTTCCTCGTCGATGGCGATGTGCGGCTCACCTTCGGCCAGAGCTGGGCGGCGGCGACCTGCGTTGCCGAAAGCCTAGTGCGCGATCACGGCATCGCAAAGGGCGAGCGGATCGGCATCGCCGCGCGCAATTCGGCGAACTGGATCATCGCCTACATGGGCACGATCATGGCGGGCGGCTGCGCGACGCTGTTGAACGGCTTCTGGTCGGGCGACGAACTCGCCTATGGCATCCGCCTCGCCGAATGCTCGCTGGTGCTCGCCGACGAAGCCCGCGCCAAGCGGCTCGAAGGGACCGATCACCCCGCCAAGATCGTCCTGTTCGATCACGGCAATGCGCCGTCCGAAGGCCTTGCGAACGTGTGGAAGGCCCCCGCCGAGGGCGAAACCCCGGTCGCCATGGCGATGCTAGGCCAGATCGGCCCGGACGATCTCGCCACCATCCTCTACACATCGGGTTCGACCGGCCAGTCGAAGGGCGCGTGGTCCGACCATCGCGGGGTCGTCCACGGCGCGATGAGCTATGTCAGCCAGTCGGCGATGGCGAAGGTCCTGCTCGAAAGCCAGGGCGAACAGATGACCGATCAGCCCTGCGCGCTCGTCGCCGTGCCGCTGTTCCACGTCACCGGCGAAGTGCCGCTGTTCCTCCAGTCCTACGCCATCGCGAGGAAGCTCGTGCTGATGCCGAAATGGGACGCGGGCGAGGCACTGCGCCTGATGGCCGAGGAAAAGGTGACCTATTTCGTCGGCGTCCCGCTGATGAGCTACGAGATCGCGAACCATCCCGACCGCGAGAAATTCGACTTGTCCGCGTGCAAGAGCTTCGCCGCGGGCGGTGCGCCGCGCCCGGTCGAACATGTCACGCGCATCAAAGAAGCCTTCCCCGGCGGCTTCCCGCTCTTGGGCTACGGCCTCACCGAAACGAACGGCGTTGGCTGCGGCAATTTCAACGAGAACTATCTGGCCAAGCCCGGCTCGACCGGCCGCGCAAGCGTGCCGATGGTGGACCTTCGCATCCTCGACGAAGCGGGCAAGGAACTGCCCCAGGGCGAGATCGGCGAGATCTGCATCCGTTCGGTCGCCAATTTCCGCGGCTACTGGAAGAACGAGGAGGCGACGAAGGCCGCCTTCACCGATAACGGCTTCTTCCGCACCGGCGATCTCGGCTACCTCGACGAGGACGGCTATGTCTTCATCGTCGACCGCAAGAAGGACATCATCATCCGCGGCGGCGAAAACATTGCCTGCATCGAGGTCGAGGACGCGATCTACGCACACGACGCGATCGCGGAATGCTCGGTCTTCGGCATCCCGGACGAGCGTTTCGGCGAAGTCCCGGCGGCGGTGTTCAACGTCAAGGAAGGCCGCGATCCCGTGAGCCCGGCCGAATTGCGCGAATTCCTGCTCACCCGGATCGCTCCGTTCAAGGTTCCGCTCGAGGAGCACATCTGGGTCGCGGCCGACAGCCTGCCCCGCCTCGGCACGCAGAAGATCGACAAGCGCACCGTGCGCACGATGTTTGCAGCCGAGCGGGTCGCCGCCTAGATCAGGGGCTATGCCCCGACCTCGTTTCACAGCCAAGCAGCCGGGGACGCCGTGACCGCGCCGCGCGTCCCCGGCCAGCGCGCCATCATCGACCGCCGCGAGCTTGCCGAGCGGATCGCGGCGCTTGCCGACGAGAAAGGCGGCGAGGCTCGCCCGCAGGTGGTCGAGGCGCTGCGCGGCGCGCTCGATCGGGGCCGCGCCGAACTTGCCCGGCGCCTCGCCGAAAAACCGTCCGCCGGGCACGATTGCGCTGCGGGCCATGCCTTTCTTATCGACCAGTTGCTGCGCGTGATCCACGATTACGTCACCGGATACGTCTATCCGGCGGCGAACCGCACCTCCGGCGAACGGCTCGCGATCCTTGCGGTGGGAGGCTACGGCCGGGCCGAGATGGCACCCCATTCGGATGTCGACATCGCCTTCATCACCCCCACGCGCCGCGCGCCTTGGTGCGAACAGGTGATCGAGGCGATGCTTTACCTGCTCTGGGATCTCGGCCTCAAGGTCGGCCATTCGAGCCGCACCGTCTCGGACACCATGCGCCATGCGCGCGAGGATCTGACCATCCGCACAGCCCTGCTCGAAGGGCGGCTCGTCTGGGGCGACGGCGCGCTTTACGAAGAGCTGCGCGAGCGGTTCTGGAAGGAGGTCGCAAAGGGAAGCGAGCGCGATTTTCTCACCCGCAAGCTGGCCGAGCGCAGCCAGCGTCACAAGCGCATGGGCGATTCGCGCTATGTCGTCGAACCCAATGTGAAGGACGGCAAGGGCGGGCTGCGCGACCTGCAGACACTCTACTGGATCGGCAAGTACATGCACCGTGTGGAAATGGCTTCGCAACTGGTCGATGTCGGGCTGTTCACGCGATCGGAATATCGCAGCTTCCGGCGCGCGGAAGGCTTCCTGCTCGCGGTGCGTTGCCACATGCATGTTATCACCGGGCGGGCGGAGGACCGGCTGACCTTCGATCTCCAGCGCGAGGTCGCCGCCGCGATGAATTTCGCCGAGCGCCCGGGCAAGAGCGCGGTCGAACGATTCATGCAGTATTACTTCATGCAGGCGAAACGGGTCGGCACGCTTACCGGCATCTTTCTCGCCCATATCGACGACGAATTCGCGCGCAAGACGACGCGCACCGGCTTCTTCGCCGGCTGGACCCAGCGCCCGCGCAAGCTCAAGGGCTACATGGTCGAAGGCGGACGCATCCGTGCGCCGGGCGATGACTGGTTCGCGGATGACCCGGTGCGTCTGATCGAAATCTTCCAGCTGGCCGAGGCGGAGGGGCTGGAAATCCACCCCCAGACGCTGCGCCAGATCGACCGCGACGCGAAGCATATCGACGGTTCGGTGCGCAGCGACACATGCGCCAACGCGCTCTTCCTCGACCTGCTGGCGGGCCGCAACGATCCCGAAACCGCCTTGCGCTGGATGAACGAGGCGGGCGTGTTCGGCCGCTTCGTGCCCGATTTCGGGCGGGTCAACGCACAGATGCAGTTCGACATGTACCACCACTACACCGTCGACGAACACACGATCCGCGCGATCGGACTGCTCAGTCAGATCGAGCGCGGCCTGCTCGAAAACGACCATCCCCGCGCCACGCGCGAGATTCACAAGGTCGGCTCGCGCCGCGCGCTCTATGTCGCGGTGCTGCTGCACGACATCGCCAAGGGACGCGGCGGGGACCATTCGGTGCTGGGCGCCCAAGTCGCGCAGAACCTGTGCCCGCGCATGGGCCTGGACGAGCGCGAGACCGACCTCGTCGCTTGGCTGGTCCTCCATCACCTGCTGATGAGCTCGACCGCGCAGAAGCGCGATTTGACCGATCCCAAGACGATCGAGGATTTCGTCGGCGAGGTGCGTAATCTCGACCGCCTGCGCAATCTCGCGATCCTGACCGCGGTCGATATCCGCGCGGTTGGCCCCGGCGTCTGGAACAGCTGGAAGGGGCAGCTCCTGGGCGAACTCTACGACGCCTCCGCCGAACGCCTGCGGCTCGGCCACAAGGAAAAGGGGCGCAAGCAGCGCGTCGGTGTGAAGAAGGGCGCGGTGCGCGCGCTGCTCGGCGACAGGGCCACGCTTGTCGACGAAGCCGGCTCGAAGCTTGGCGATGCCTACTGGATCGCCGAGCCCGAGGACATCATCGCGCGCAACCTCGTCCAGTATGCCGAAGCGAGGGCAATCGAGGATCGCCTGTCGATCCATTGCGAAGTCGACGAGGAGCGCGGCGCGACCCTCGTCAGCGTGATCGCGCCCGACCATCCGGGCCTGTTCTACCGGATGGCGGGCGGCATCCACCTGTCCGGCGCGAACATCATCGACGCGCGCATCCACACCGCGGCATCGGGCTATGCGATCGACAATTTCCTGGTGCAGGACCAGCACGGCGGACCATTCCGCGAAGACGGGCAGATCGCGCGGCTCAAGAAGGGAATCCGCGACGCGCTGGCCGGGACCGGCAGCCTCGTGCCCAAGCTCGCCGCGCGCCCGCTCGCCCATTCGCGCGCCAAGGCGTTCCACGTCGCCCCGCGGGTCGATTTCGACAATTCCGCGAGCAACCGCTTCACCGTGATCGAAGTCACCGCGCGCGACCGGCCGGCCTTGCTAAACCGGCTCGCCCACGCGCTCTACGAAGCGAATCTGATCGTCCAGTCGGCGCATATCACCGCCTATGGCGAGAGCGCGGCGGACACGTTCTATGTGACCGATCTCATAGGCAGCAAGGTCACCGCGCCCGAACGCCTCGCCGAGATCGAGGCTCGCCTGCTCGAAGCGGCGAGCGATCGGCGGCAGGAACAGCTCGAGAAGTTCTGAATCCCTGTCCGAAACAGGGCATCAGGCGATGCAAAAAAAGCATGTTGCGGTTTAGTTGCAATTTGGAGTTGCCTCGTTAAGGGCGAGCGACCTACCAAATGGGAGAGCTTGTTTCATGACGTTTCGTACCGCTTCGCGGCGCAGTCTTGCGCTGCTGCTTTGCTCCTGCGCCATCGCCCCCTTCGCCGCGCAGGCCCAGGATACCGATGTCGACACCGAGGATCAGGCCGCCGGCCAGGACGAACAGCCGAGCGAGCGCCGCCAGGGCACGCTCGAAGGCCTGAACGCGATCGTCGTCACCGGGACCAAGACCCAGAACGTCGAGAACGTGCAGGAAGTGCCGCTCGCCGTTACAGCCTTCAACGAGGACACGCTCGAGGCCTACAAGATCCGCGACATCCAGGGCCTGCAGTTCCAGGCTCCGAACGTCAGCCTCGACCAGATCGGCACCAGCCGCGGCACCGCGAACTTCTCGATCCGCGGTCTCGGCATCAATTCCTCGATCCCGTCGATCGACCCGACCGTGGGCGTGTTCGTCGACGGCGTCTATCTAGGCATCAACGGCGGCGTCGTGTTCGACCTGTTCGACCTCGACAGCGTGGAAATCCTGCGAGGCCCGCAGGGCGTGCTGTTCGGCCGCAACGTGACCGGCGGCGCGGTGGTGATCAACACCGGCAATCCGACCGAGGAATTCTCGGGCAAGTTCCGTGCGGCGGTCGACGGCCCGCTGGTCGATGGCGGCCGCGGCGGCGCGAACTACACCGCAAGCGGCGTCATCTCCGGCCCGCTGATCGAGGACAAGCTGCTGTTCAAGATCGGCGCGTACTACAACAATGACGAAGGCTATTTCCGCAACCTCGCCCCGACGCTGAATCCGGCGCTCGCCGACCTGCCGGAGAACCACGGCCAGGCCGAGACCTACATCATTCGCGGCGCTCTCGAAGGGCGCTTCGGCGACCTGACGATCCGCGCCAAGGCCGACTATTTCGATTCCGAAGGTGACGGCCCCTCCGGCCAGAACCGCGGCTTCTTCGACCGCGAGAGCTTCGACTTCGCGATCGACGAACCGGGTTTCTACGACACCGAGATCTGGACCGGCTCGCTTACCGTCGACTGGGACCTCGGACCGGGCACGCTGACCAACATATTTGGTTATCGTGACTATTCGGCGGCCACGCGCGGCGACATCGATTCGACCCCGGCCTTCCTGTTCCACTCGAACACGCTGACCGATCAGGAGCAGTATTCGAACGAACTGCGCTATGCGGTTTCGACCGACCGAGTCGACCTGACCGTGGGCGGGTTCTGGTTCGACCAGACGCTCGCCTATGACGAGAACCGCGAACTGCGCCGCGACCTTCCGCCGGCGCTGCAGCCGCCGATCTTCTTCGGCGGCGGCCGCCAGGATCACGAAGTGATCGGCGTCTTCGCCAATGCCAAGTGGGAATTCGTCGACAACCTCTCGCTGATCGCCGGCATCCGCTGGAACCAGGAGACCAAGGACGCGGCGGTGACCTACATCGTCCCGCGTGCGCCCTGCTCGGTGGTCGGGCAGACCTGCCCGACCGGCACCCAGCCGTTCGATCCCGCGACCGAAACCGATGGCTTCACCGACAGCGTCAGGTTCCGCAACCTCTCGCCGCGGCTCGGCCTGCAGTACGAATTCGCGAACAGCCAGGTCTATGGTTCGTGGAGCCGCGGCTTCCGTTCGGGCGGCTACAATTTCCGCATCACGAGCATTCCGGGCTTCAACTCGGCCTTCGCGCTCACGAACAGCCTGAACTTCGACGAGGAGCAGGTCGACACCTTCGAGATCGGCGGCAAGTTCCAGACCTATGACGGTGTCTTCACTCTCAATGTCGCGGCCTACGTGACCAAGGTGAAGGACATGCAGCGCGAAGTGAACGTGGCCGATGCGGGCGCGGGCGTGGTGCAGAACATCCTCAACACCGCCGATGCGACCATCACCGGTTTCGAGGCCGAAAGCACCATTCGTCTGTCCGACAACCTCGTCTTCAACGCGAATGTCGGCATCATCGACGACGATTATGACGAGATCCTGTTCGACATCTCGGGCGATGGTGTGATCGACCAGGCCGATTTCGACCTGCGCATACCGCGCATTCCGGCGGTGACCTGGGGCATGGGCCTGATCCACGAACTGTTCCTCGGCGACAGCGAAATCGTCACCCGCGTGAACTACCAGTATCGCGACGAATTCGCCTTCACCGACGACAATCTCGGCTTCATCCAGGACATCTCGAATCTCGAGGCAAACATCACCTGGGTGACCCCGATCGAGGGCTTCTCGCTTTCAGTCTACGGGCGCAACCTGTTCGACCAGGTGCAGGCCGGCGGCGACACGCAGCTGCCCTTCGGCGGGCCGCTCAGCACCGGCGTGCGTCAGCCCTTCGCCAACAACCCGACCGGAGGCACGCTTTCGCCGCTGCAGCGTGGACGGAACATCGGCGTGGAGGCGATGTTCGAATTCTAGGTTTCGCGCCAGCGACAATGACAGGGGGCGCTCCCGCGAGGGGGCGCCCCTTTTCGTTTGTCAGGGCTTCGCTCGCGCTCCGAACAGCGCGGTGCCGACCCGCACATGGGTGGCGCCCAGTTGCACCGCGGTCTCGTAATCGCCGCTCATCCCCATCGAAAGACCTTCGAGACCATTGTCGCGGGCGAGCTTCGCCAGCAGGGCGAAAAACGGCGCAGGCTCTGTATCGGCGGGCGGAATGCACATCAGGCCGGCCAGCGGTATGTCGGCAGCGCGGACCTTTTCCAAAAAGGCGGGCACTTCGCCGATCGGGCATCCGCCCTTCTGGTGCTCGTCGCCGATATTGACCTGCACGAAACACGGCACGCGCCGTCCCGCCCTGTCCATCGCCTTCGCCAGCGCCTTGAGAAGGCTCGGCCGGTCGAGCGAGTGTATGCAGTCGAACAGCGCCACCGCGTCCTCGGCCTTGTTCGATTGCAGTTGGCCGATGAGGTGAAGTTCGACGTCCGGGTATTGCTCTTGCAATTCGGGCCACTTGCCCTGCGCCTCCTGCACCCGGTTCTCGCCGAAGACGCGCTGGCCCGCTTCGAGCAGGGGCACGATCCGTTCCGGCGGATGGGTCTTCGAAACTGCGATCAGGGTCACCTGCGAAGGCTCACGCCGGGCGGGCTTGCAGATGCGCGCGATATTGGCTTCGACTTCGGCCAGGAGTTCTTCGGGGCGGGTGGCTGCGTTTTCCATGGGTCGGCGCTATAGCGTGGCCGTGCGCGATGCAAATGCCCTTCCCGCGATCTGGCTGCTGTCGGATGCCCGCAACGACGCGCGGCTGGAAGAGGCGCTTGAACACATGCCGCGCGGGAGCGGGTTCATCTATCGCCATTACCACCTTGATGGCCCGGAGCGGCTGGCGCGCTTTCTAGCGCTGCGACGCATCGCAAGGGCGCACGACCATGTCCTGATCCTCGCCGACAGCGCGCTCACCGCGACCGAATGGGGCGCCGACGGCATTTACGGAGCGCCGCGCGCGCTGTGGCCGCGCAGGAAGGGCCTCCTTCACCTCGCCACGGCGCACGACCTCGCTGAAATCGGGCTCGCGGTCCGGCTGGGCGCGGACGCGGTGCTGCTTTCGCCGGTCTTCCCGACAGCCACGCATCCCGGCGCGCAGACCCTTGGTCCAGTGCGTTTCCGGCTGCTCGCCATGCGCTCGAGAGCGCCCGTGATCGCACTCGGCGGGATGGACGCGGAGCGCGCGCGGCGGCTCGATTGGCCGCGCTGGGCCGCGATCGACGGGCTGAGTTGAAACACGCGCCCCGTCGCAGGCGGCTTGACCCGGACTCGCCGAGGATTCATGGTCCGTTCCCACGGCAATGCAAGATTTGAGAGACCGCCCTTGGCCAGCCGAGCGATGACGACCCGCAAATCCAACGCCGAATGGCGCGAAGGCCTGCGCCGCAGCCTGCGCCGTGCGGCCCAGATGACCGGCGCCGGCGTGCTGTTCGCGGCGCTCGTCTTCCTTACGCTCGCATTGGCCAGCTACACCCAGACCGATCCCAGCCCGTCCACCGCGGCCGCGCCCGACAGCGTCGCCAACTGGATGGGGCCGGGCGGGGCATGGATCGCCGACCGCGTGCTGTTCCTGTTCGGCCTGCCTGCGATCCTGCTTCTGCCCCTGCTCTACATCTCCGCCCGCAGGCTGTGGCGCGATGTCGAGGTCGATGATGAAGGCGAAGCGCGCACTCGCTGGTGGCTGCCTGCGGGCCTGCTGCTGCTGGCGATGATGCTGCTTGGCACGGTGCTCGCGCTGCTTTTCGACCGGCCGACGGGGACGCTGCCCGCGCAGGCGGGGGGCGTTGCGGGCCTGCTTGGCGCGGCGACGATAGAGGCGGTCGCGACCCGTTTCGGGGGAAGCTCTGCGGGCTGGGTTACGCTCGGCCTTGCGACCGCCTGCCTTGCCGGGGCGGCGGGGCTGCTGACGCGAATCTTTGCGATCGACTGGCGGATGCTGCTTTCGCTGCCGAATTTCCTCGGCGGCGCCTCGCTCGGCCCGGCCATCGGGGCGCGCCTGCCACGCTTCATGCGTCGCGGCGAACAGCGTCTGCCGTTTGAGGATGACGAGGGCGATGACACGCCCGCCCCCCGCGCCCGGCGCAAGGCGGCGGCGCTTGAACCACGCCCCGCACCCGAGACCGAACCGCGCCGCGCGCCCGAGATCGTCGACCCCTCCGCCCCGCCCAAGCGCGCTGCGGCCGCCGCTTCGCGCACCAGCCAGCGCGACATGTTCGCCGTCTTCGAACTGCCCGGCCTCGACCTGCTCGAGGATGCGGCGGAGAATGCCGCACCCAAGCTCGACAAGCTGGCGCTCGAACGCAATGCCCGCCTGCTCGAGAACGTGCTCGACGATTTCAACGTCAAGGGCGAGATAACCGCGGTCCGCACCGGGCCGGTCGTCACCATGTACGAACTCGAACCCGCCCCCGGCATCAAGGCCGCGCGCGTGGTCGGCCTGGCCGAGGACATCGCCCGCAACATGAGCGCGGTCTCCGCGCGGGTTTCGGCGATCCCGGGGCGCACCGTCATGGGGATCGAACTGCCCAATGCCGACCGGCAGATGGTATCGTTGAAGGAGCTCGCCGCCTGCGCCGCCTTTGCCGAGGCCAAGGGAAACCTGCCGATCATCCTCGGCAAGGACATTGCGGGCGAACCGATCATCGCCGACCTTGCCGCCATGCCCCACCTGCTGGTCGCGGGGACCACGGGGTCAGGCAAGTCGGTGGGGCTCAACTGCATCCTGCTCTCGCTGCTCTACACCTTCACGCCTGCCGAGTGCCGCCTGATCCTGATCGATCCCAAGGTGCTCGAGCTGAAGAGCTATGACGACATCCCGCACCTGCTTTCGCCGGTCGTGACCGAGCCGCACAAGTCCGTGCGCGCGCTCAAATGGGCGGTCGAGGAGATGGAGCGGCGCTATCGCATGATGAGCTCGATCAATTCGAGGAACATCAACAGCTTCAACGACAAGGTCCGCGCCGCCATCGCCAAGGGCAAGCCGCTGGGCCGACGCGTCCAGGCGGGCTTCGACCCCGAGACCGGCGACGAGATCTACGAGGAAGAACAGCTCGATTACGAACCGCTGCCGCAGATCGTCCTGATCGTCGACGAACTCGCCGACCTGATGGTGACGGTGGGCAAGGAGATCGAGGTCCTGATCCAGCGCCTCTCCCAGAAAAGCCGCGCGGCGGGCATCCACCTCATCATGGCGACGCAGCGCCCTTCGGTCGACGTCATCACCGGCGTCATCAAGGCGAACCTGCCGACCCGCATCAGCTTCAAGGTGACGAGCCGGATCGACAGCCGCACGATCCTCGGCGAACAGGGGGCGGAACAGCTGCTGGGCAAGGGCGACATGCTCTACAAGCCGAATACCGGCGCCATGGTCCGCGTGCACGGTCCGTTCGTTTCCGACGAGGAAGTCGAACGCGTGGCCGATTTCTGGCGCGCGCAGGGTAGCCCGCAATATGTCGATGCCGTGACCGAGGAACCCGAGGATGGCGGCGGCCTGATGTTCGAGGACGAGCTGACCGCTTCGGACAACCCGGAGGAACGCAAGTACCGCCAGGCCTGCCAGATCGTGATCGAGAACCAGAAGGCCTCCGGCTCGTGGCTCCAGCGCCAGATGGGCGTCGGCTACAACACCGCGGCGAAATGGATCGAGCGGATGGAGAGCGAAGGCCTCGTCGGCCCGGCCAACCATGTCGGGCGGCGAGAAATCTTCCGCGATCAGGACGGCAATCCGATCTGACGCGCGGAGGCGGGTCCGCGAACCCGCCGGAAGATGCACAAATGCCACGTCACGAAATTGTAGGCCGCCTGTAATCGAGCGGACACTTCGCAGTCGCAGCCGCGTCACCATCGGGTGTCACGGGGGAGTTCCTCTCTCTCTTTCGACAACAGGGATACCCGACAATGCTTCCCATGCTTTCCAGGCGTGCCGCTCCGGCGCGCTCCGTCTCGCTGATCGCCCTCGCCTCGACGCTCGCCGCGATGCCGCAGGCAGCGTTCGCGCAGGACAACGAGACGCCAGAGGGCGATGACCAGGGCAACCAGATCATCGTTACCGCGCAGAAGATCGAACAGCGCGCGCTCGACGTACCGATCACCATCTCGGCCACCAGCGGCGAGCGGATCGAGGAACTCGGCGTCACCGATCTCGACGAGCTGTCGAACTACATTCCGGGCCTGCTGATCCAGGAACAGAGCGCCAACAATCCGGGCATCGTCATCCGCGGGATCACGTCGGACAGCGGGTCTGCGCAGCAAGGCCCGCGCGTCACGCTCTATTATAACGGCGTCGACATCTCGCGTTCGCGCGGGTCCTACCAGGCGATCTACGACCTCGAGCGCGTCGAGGTGATCAAGGGCCCGCAGGCGACCCTGTTCGGCACCGCCAGCGCCGTGGGCGCGATCAGCCTCGTCTCCGCCCGCCCGCGCGAGGGTTTCTCGGGCGAGATCCGAGGCGGCTACGGCAATTTCAACCAGACGCTGCTGGGCGGCCACATCAATGCCGGCTCGGACGTGCTCGCCGCGCGCATCGCGTTCGAATGGCGCACCCGCGATGGCTATGTGACCAATCTCAGCCCGAACCAGGAAGAGGACCTATACGCGCAGGACCAGCTCGGCGTGCGCGGCTCGCTGCGCTACACGCCGAACGCGGATCTTACGGTCGACCTGATTGCCACCTATGACCAGCAGAGGAATGGCGGCACGCCCTTCATCTCGGGCACCTTCCCGGCCTTCGCGGGCGCTCCGGGCGGCCCGGCCAATGCCTTCGAGGACGCCAATCTCGGGGGCAACCCGGCGGGCGCGGCGATACTGGGCGACGACCAGCTTGGGCTGAACCGCGAAGTCTACGACCTCAACCTCACCGCCGAATACGCCTTCTCCGACGACTGGACCTTCACCACGGTCAACGGCTATCGCGAATTCGACAGCCGCGAAGTGTTCGACGCCGACGGTTCTGCTGCGCCTTTTCTCGAATTCACCGAAATCGCCGATGGCTGGCAGGTCAGCCATGAAGGCCGCTTCACTTATTCGGGCGACGCCTTGCGGGCGAGTATGGGCTGGAACCTGTTTATCGAGGACGGCCTCCAGAACGTGCCTTTCGCGACCGAGGAAGGCACCTTTCTTCAGTGCCTTTCCTCGCTCTTCGGCGCGCCGCTGATCCCGGGCATTCCCTGCGTCGCTCCCGATGGCAGCGTGCCCGCCGCGGCGGTCACCGGCACGCTCTCCGCGCTGGGCGTGCTGCCGCCGGGCGTGCAGGCGATCCCCTATTCCTCGGTGTTCGAGAACCAGGGCCGCAACGAGGCCTATTCGGTCTTTGCCGACGCGACCTGGATCGCGACCGAACGGCTCGAACTGACTGCGGGTGTCCGCCTGCTTCAGGAATACCGCCGGTCGGGTTTCCGCGCCGACATTCCGAACTCGGTCATCAGCGGCGCGCCGCTGATCCCGGGGCAGGCCGACACCAACGGCCAGACCATCACTGCCGAGGAGCGGTTCCAGGCCGTGCTGCCGCGCTTCAACGCGCTCTACCGGATCACCGACGACGTAAACGTCTTCGCCACCATCTCCAAGGGCCGCCGCTCGCCTGTGGTGCAGGTCAATGCCGGGGGCGGGACAATCATTCCCGAGGAAGTCGTGTGGAACTACGAAGGCGGGGTCAAGCTCGCCACCGGCCCGGTTTCGGCCTCGCTCGGTGTCTATTATCAGGTCTATGACGACTTCCAGGTGTCTGTCGCGGAACTCGATGCGCAGGGCAACCCGACCGGCGCATTCATCACGGCGAGCGCCGGGAGCGCCAAGAATCTGGGCGTCGAAGGCGAACTCGCGGTCGATGTCGCGGACTGGCTGCAGGTGTTCGGCAATTTCGGCTATATCGACGGCGGCATCGATGAAGACGGCGCGTTCTCGCCCGCCTTCTCTGGCGCGCGCTTCCGGCTCCAGCCGGAATGGCAGGCTTCGGGCGGCTTCACCGTCGATTACCCGATCACCGACAGCATCCGCTTCTTCGCAACGCCCAGCGTGACGCATCGCAGCCGGATCTTCTTCGAAGTGCCGAACAACCCGCTGATCAGCCAGGAAGCGGTGACGCTGGTCAACGCGCGCGCCGGCGTCTCCTTCGCCGACAACCGGTTCGAGATCGCGGGCTTCATCCGCAACGCCTTCGACGAGGAATACCTGCTCGATGCGGGCAATACCGGCGGGGCCTTCGGCATCCCGACCTTCATCCCGGCCGAGCCGCAGTTCTACGGCGTGCAGCTGACGGCGCGCTTCGGCAACTGACGTCAGGCCACGATCGACAACCCGGGGCGGGGGCCGCGTAGCGCGGCTCCCGCCCTATTCGTTGCGACCGGGTTCCGGCCGGGTCATGATTGGCGGTGCGGCGGGCCGGATGCTGTCCCCTTCGCGCGCCTCGCGCTCCGCCTCCGTCAGGGGGCGAAAGCGGATGTCGACCGGGGTGAAGGTTCCGTCCTTGCGCTGGCGGATGGTCACGATTGCGCGCAAGTCGCGTGCCGCAAGCCGCTCCTCGATCGCCCGCGCGCGGTCCTGCCCGACATAGAGCCGCCCGGTGCGAAGGCCGGCCGCGCCATAGACGCCGCCCGGATCGGCGAGGATCGGGTGCGCGCAGGCCTCGAAAACGGCCCGGTCGAACGGGTCGAACGCCGCCGCCTGCGTGATCAGGGGCGGATCGCCGGACAGGCACAGCGCTTCGGGCGGCGGCTGAATGCGGGGCGGCCCCTCTTCCTGCCGCTCGTCATCGCGGCTCGGCCAGTCATAGGTGAATTCGACATAATGCCCGCGCAACAAGTCGCGCGGGTCGTAGCCCGCGACCGGCACCTCCCAATCGGTCCCCTGCCGCGAAATGTGCTCGCTCCACGCCCACAGCCCGGCGAGCCCGGCGAGCGGCAGGAGCGCAGCGGCAAGGCGGGCGAGCTTCACGGTGCCTTCCCCGCCTCATCCGGAGCAAAGCGGCGGCTTACGCGCCATGCGCCCCAGGCTATGCCGAGGATCAGCAGGCCCGAGACGATCAGGCCGAACCCGCTAAGCAGCAGGTCGCTCGCCAGTTCGAAACTGAGCACGATGAGCCGCAGCGCAATCACCCCGACGCAAAGCTGGAACACGCCGCGCCAGCCAGCGATAAGGGCCGCCGCGGCGATCCCTGCCCACAGCGCCATGAACAGCAGCGCGGCGAGAAGCTCGATGCCGTTCGCGCCGGAAACCACCGCGACGATCAGCCCGGCAAGGGCAAGGATAGCGCCCGACATCCGGCCCGAAACGCCCTGCCGCCCCCAGGCGACCAGCGCTCCGGCGACGATGATGATTGCGGCCCGCACCAGCTGGCTTGCCGGATTGAGCGGCCCGGCCCCGCTTTCGAACGCGCCGACACTAGCCAGCGCCGTCATGATCGAGGCTCCGGCCACCGCATAGGCGAGCGCAGCCTGTTCGAGCCGGCGCCAGAACGCTTCGCGGGTGCTGCGCGATCGCAGGAAAGCGCCGAGCGGTGCGAACAGGACGGGCAGAGCGGTGACTAGGGCGAGAAAGGCCCAGGGCGCGTCCTCGCCGTCACGGCGGCGGGCAAGTTCGCCGAAGGCGAGATTGTATTCCCATGCGCAATATATCGCACCGCCCACAAGCAGTGCCGCGACCGGCCATGCGCGCCCGGTGAGAAGCATCAGCGGCGCGAACAGCAGCAGCCAGGTGGCGAGCGGCTCCCACAGCGGCGCGCTCGTCTGGTAGACCTGCCCGAGATGGCCGAAAAAGGTCAGGCCAAGCACGGCGGCGATGAAGACCAGCGCCTCGACCACCCAGGGCGAGGCGGCGGTCAGCCGGTCCTCGCGCAGCCACAGCGCCACGAGCGCCCCCGCGATCAGCGCGAGATGGAGCGCGAGGCGCACATTGCCCGGCACCTCCTCCCAGTTCGCCGCCACCAGCGAGACCAGACCAAGCCCGATTGCCAGCGCGCCGATGCCGAACACCGCCCACAGGGCGATCGGGCGGGAGTGCTCCTTCTCATAGGCGATTAGCCGGTCGCGCGTCTCCGCGTCGATCAGACCGGCTTCGTGCCACCGCTCGATCCTCCCCGTCGCCATGTGTAGGGATTAGGCGCGGGAAGGTCGCCGGCCAAGCCTATTCGAGACCGTCCGAAGTCATCGCGGTGAGATTCGTGGCCGCCGCCGCGCTCTCGGCGCGGGTTTCCTCGGTCGCGGGGACGAGGCCGATCGCGGCGAGCGGACCGCCTTCGCCCCAGCTTTCCGCCCATTGCGCAACGAATTGCTCAAGGCCCGGGGTCACGCCCACATGCGCTTTCTTGACGTAGATGTAGAGCGGGCGCGAGGCGGGATAGGACCCGTCGGCGATTGTCTCTGCCGTCGGCATCACCCCGTTCATCGGCAGCGCCTTCACGAGGTCCTGGTTCTCCTCGAGATAGGAATAGCCGAACACGCCGACCGCGCGCGGATTGTTGCCGACCTTGCGAACGATGAGGTCGTCCTTCTCGCCCTGTTCGCTGTAGGCCGAATCCCCGCGCAGCGCATCGCAATTGCGGATGAAGGCGGCCTCGTCGCCATCCTCGAGCGCGGCCATGTCCGCATTGGCGGTGCAGGCGGGCTCCATCACCAGTTTCTGCATCGCCTCGCGCGTGCCGGAGCTTGCGGGCGGGCCATAGACGATGATCGGCGTATCGGGAAGCGAGGGATCGATGTCGGACCAGTTCTCGGCCGATTGCTGCTCGCCATAGGGATTGGCGGCGAGCGCGCGGTAGACGATCTCGGGCGTCAGTTCGAGCTCGACCCCCTCATCGACCGCCGAGACGAAGGCGATGCCGTCGCGCCCGACCTTGATCTCGACGATTTCCTCGACCCCGTTGGCTTGGCAGCGGTTGAATTCGTCGAGGTGCATGCGGCGCGAGGCATTGACGATGTCGGGCGTGTCGGGACCGGTGCCGGCGCAGAATTCCTCGATCCCTTCGGCGGTCCCGGTGGATTCGATGAGCGGCGCGGCGGCGCCTTCATTGGCGGCGGCGTAATCCCCGGCAACCTTCTGCGCGAAGGGATAGACGGTGGACGAGCCGACGATGCTGATCGCGTCGGGGCCGGTATCGGCTTCCTCGCCCCCGCAGGCGGCGAGCAGGGCGAGCGCGGTCCCGGCGAAAAGAGCCTTCGTGCGGAAAAGCGGGGCGGTCATGGAAGTCTCCGTAAACGTGTGTCGGGTTGGAACCGGGCTGCCAGCGCGCCGGCGGGAGGGCGGGTCATTCGGTCGCGGCAGGGGCGGTTCCGGCAGGGGCGGTTTCGGCAGAGTCAGGCTCGGCGGGCGCGCTCTCGCCGGTGAGGTCCTCGCGGGTCATCGTGATGAGTTCATCGACCTTTCGCGCATTGGCCGCGCGGACATCCGGCGGCGAGGCGACGAGGCCGATCCGCGCGAGCGGGCCGTCGCTGTCCCAGTTCTTGACCCACTCACGGAGATATTCCTGGAGGCCCCGGATCGCGCGCGTGTGCGCCTTCTTGACATAGACGTAGAGCGGCCGGGCGCCGGGATAGTCGAAGCTCGCGATGTTTTCGTAGGTCGGATCGACCCCGTTCATCGGCAGGCCCTGAACCTTGTCCTTGTTCTCGTCGAGATAGGAGAAGCCGAACACCCCGACCGAGCGCGGATTGGCCTCGATCTTCTGGACGATCAGGTTGTCCTGCTCGCCCTGGTCCGAATAGGCACCGTCCGAGCGGACCTCGGTGCAGATCTGCTGGTGCCGGTCGGGATCGCTTTGCTTGAGCGCTTCCATCTCGGGATTGGTGTCGCACCCGGCTTCGAGCACGAGTTCCTTCAATGCATCGCGCGTTCCGCTCGTGCTCGGCGGGCCGTAGACGAGGATCGGGACGTCGGGCAGCGAGGGATCGACATCGGCCCAGGTCTCGGCCGTCTGTTCGCGGCCATAGGGGTTCGCGGCAAGCGCTTCGTAGACGATCCGGGGCGAGAGGTTCAGATCGATCCCGCCCTTCTTCGATGCAAAGGCGATCCCGTCGAGGCCGACCTGCAGTTCGATGATGTCCCTGACGCCATTGGCCTGGCATTTCTCGAATTCGGCCGGCTTCATCCGGCGCGATGCGTTCGCCATGTCGGGCGTGTCGGCGCCGACGCCCGAACAGAACAGCTGGATGCCGCCGCCCGTGCCGGTCGATTCGATCAGCGGCGACTTGAAATCGGGATAGGAGCGCGAAAAGCTCTCGGCGATCTGCTTGGCAAAGGGATAGACGGTCGAAGAGCCGACCGCGCGGATCGAATCCCTGGAGCCCGAGCCAGAGCCGCCGTCGCATCCGCCGAGGACCATCAATCCGCCGAGCAGGGCGGGGGCTAGAAGCGCGCGGGCGGCCTTGCGCAGCGAGGTGTTCTGGAGGGTCATGATGTCCGGATTTTCGTTCTGGTTTGGTTGGGCAATGGCGCTAGGTGCGGCGTGTGACAGGGCCATGACGGGCGCAAGCGCCAGGCTGTGCGGCGGGCGCCATAACCGCTTGCAGGCGGTCCTTCCACCCGCTTTTTCGCCGGCCTTTCGCGGCCTGTTCGCGGGGGATCGCCCGTCCATGGTAACCATCTGTCCTCGCTGATGAAACGAGGACGACGCACCTGCGATACGCGCGCCTTCGGTTTAAGGTCATCGTAAGGCATCGGCGGTATTCGCGGGCCATGGGACGCGCATTCTTTCACCGGACACTCGCAGTGCTCTTGGCACTGCTGGCGACATGGTTCGCCGTGCCCGTGTCGGCGGCCCACGCCGATGCGGCCGCCGGTGACGCGAAGGGGACCGATTTCGCCGTCGCCCCGGCGCTTTCCGACCACCCCGCCTTCGTTCCTGCCTGCCATGCAGTGTCCGGCACCGACACCAGCCTGCGCGCCATGACCGCACGCGAGGCATGGACCTGCAATGCCGGCGCGCCGCGCGCCGACAGCCCGGTCGCATGGCTGCGTTTCGATGCGCAGGCGTGGGACGCAGAGGAACGTCCGCGCCATTTCTTCACTCGCAGCGCCCGGCACCGGTCGATCACCTTCGCCGCGCTCGACGCCGACGGGACATTGCGGGTGCGTTCCTTCGCCGAGGAAGAAGCCCGGCCGCTAGCCGCGGGACCGGTCTTCACCCTGCCCCTGCCCGAGATCCGCGAAGAGACCCGCGCGCTGATCGTGCGCGTCGAACGGCCGCATTCGGTCCCGCTTCTGAGCGAGGCACGGCTGATCTACGACGTGGAGGATGCCGGCTGGTCCGGGCACGAGATGATGCTGCTCGCCATGGTGATCGGCATGCTCATCCTGCCGCTGTTCTTCGATGTCAGCTTCTACGTGGTGCTGCGCGAACGCTTTGTCGCGCTGCACGCGGGGATGGTGATGTCGATGATGCTCTATGTCCTGTTCGCGGGCGGGCTGGTCAGCGTGTTCTGGAGCCTGCCGGTCGCGTTCAGCGCGGTGATCGCGCCGCTGTCATGGGCGCTGGGCTGCGGACTGTCGGCGCTGTTCCTGGCCGAATTTCTCGAGCGCGACGCGCTGTCGCCGCGCCTGCGCCGCCTGACGGTGGCGGCCGGGCTTTGGACGATCGTCGGGCCGGGCTTCTTCGCGCTGCAATTCCACTGGTCGCAGCCGTTCGACGATCGCGGCTATTTCCTCGCCATGATGCCGGCGGCATTCTTTACCACCTTCGCCATCGTGCGCGCCATGATGCGCGGGAGCCGTTCGGCGCGCTATCTGGCGCTCGCCTGGGCGCCGGCGATCATCGCCTCGATCGAGCGGGCGCTGCGCGGGCTAGGCCTGTATGTCGGCCCCTCCAGCCTCGACCAGATGCTCTATGTCGCCACCGCGATCGAGGTGATCGTGATGAGCCTTGCGATCGCCGACCGCTTCCTTGCGATCCGGCGCGAACGCGATGCCGCGCTGACAGAGGCGCGGATGCTCGAACACCTGTCCTCGCGCGATGCGCTCACGGGCCTCATGAACCGGGGCGCGCTCGAAGCGCGGTTCGACGATCTGCTGAGGCAGGGCTTCGACACCTTCGCTCTGGTCGATCTCGACCGCTTCAAGCACATCAACGATCGCTACGGCCACCAGGTCGGCGACGGGGCGCTGATCGCCTGCGCGGCAGCGCTGAGCGCGTCAGGCGACCGGGATTCGGTCGCGGCGCGGCTGGGCGGGGAGGAATTCGTGGTGCTGCTGCGCGGGGAGCGGACGCTCGAACGGGCGGAGAACCTGCGCCGCGCAATCCCGCTGCGGATCGCCTCGCAGGTGCCCGGGCTCAGCGCGCCCGTCACCGCGAGCATGGGCGTGATCGAATTGCCGCGGGCCTCGGCCCACGCCCTGACATTCGAGGATTTCTATTCGCGTGCCGACACGCTGATGTACGAGGCCAAGGCTTCGGGCCGCAACCGGATGAGCTATGAGAAGCTCACCATGTTCGACACCGCCCCGCCAAGCAGGGCGCAGGCGAAAGCGCGTTCGAAAGACCGCAGCAAGGGCTCGCGCGCGGCGGCCTAATCGCCTCTTTGACGGAAGGGGGCGATCACTTCGGACCGGACACGGGCGAGCCTGCCGCTCTCCCGGTCGAGCATCGCCCAGGTCGTCGCCGCGCTCACCAGCCGCTTGCCCGCATCGTCGGTGAATTCCACGCGGCGGAGCGATTTGGCGCCTTTAGGATCGCCTTCGATCCACGTTTCGCCATGCGCGACCTCGCCTTGCGCGATATTGCCCCGATAATCGATCTCGTGCCGGATCACGACCCAGAAGAAGGAGGCGACGTGCTCAGGCTCAGCCGCCGCTTCCCAATGCGCGGTGGCGAGGTCCTGGATCCACTGCACCCAGACGGTGTTGTTGACGTGGCCGAGCTCGTCGATGTGCTGCGGCTCGGCCACGAAGGTGCGCTTGAAGACCGGCGTGTCGCTCACCCGCCCTGCTTCTCGCCCGTTTCCGGAGCCATTCCCATCTGCCACAGGATGAAGGCGAATTCCTCCGCCGTTTCGTAGAGCGAGTTCCAGCGTCCCGACTTGCCGCCATGGCCTGCGCCCATGTTGGTTTTCAGCAGCAGGATGTTGTCGTCGGTCTTGGTGTCGCGCAGCTTGGCGACCCATTTGGCCGGTTCCCAATAGGTCACGCGCGGATCGTTAAGCCCCGCCGTCACCAGCATCGGCGGGTAATCCTGCGCGCTCACCTGATCGTAGGGCGAATAGGACAGGATATAGGCGAATGCCTGCTTCGATTCGATCGGATTGCCCCATTCGGGCCATTCGCCCGGGGTGAGCGGCAGGTCCTTGTTGAGCATGGTGTTCAGCACGTCGACGAAGGGCACGTGCGCGACCACCGCGCCGTATTGCTTGGGATCCTGGTTGACCACAGCGCCCATCAGCTCGCCGCCTGCCGAACCGCCGCTCGCCGTGACCATGCCTTCGGCGGTATAGCCCCTTGCGATCAACCCGCGTCCGGCATCGACGAAATCGTTGAACGTGTTGGTCCGCTCATTGAGCTTGCCCTGAAGATACCAGCGCCGCCCGAGATCGTCGCCGCCGCGAATATGCGCGATCGCATATGCGAAACCGCGATCGACGAGGCTGAGGCGCGAAGTCGAAAAGCCGGGCTGCACGGCATAGCCATAGGCGCCGTAGGCATAGAGGTGGAGCGGCCCTGCGCCCTCGATGCCCTGCTCCTTCAGGATTGCCGCGCGGTCCTTGCGCATCACGACACTGACCGGAACCATCGTCCCGTCGCGCGCTTCGATGGAAAGGCGCTCGGTCACATATTGCGAGGCGTCGTAGCCCGACGGGATTTCCTGCTGCTTGAGCTGTTCGAGGCTGCCGCTCGCGACGTCGTAATCGAAGACCGTCGAAGGCGTGACCATGCTTTCGTAGGACAGGCGCAGCTTCGACTGGTCATATTCGGGATTGTTCGAAAGCCCAGCGACATAGCTCGCTTCGGCAAAGGCGATCGGCTTTGCCTCGGTTGGCGAGCCATATTGGCGAAGCTGGATCTGGTCGAGCCCGTCGAGCCGGCCTTCGGTGACGAAGAAGTCTTTGAACAGCTCGAAACCGGTCAGGTAGAATTCGTTCGAGCCCGCGATCACCGTCTCCCATTCGCCGGGCGCATCGAGACTGGCCCTGGCGAGGCGGAAATTTATGTGCTCGTCATTGGTGAGGACGAACAAGTCCCCGTCGCGCACATCGACGTCGTATTCGACGCCCTTTTCGCGCGGGCGAACGAGGATCGGCTCGGCGGTGGGATCGTCGGCGGGGG
>Ga0207419_1000034_pt1 | contig 95258 bp, 70 predicted proteins | sample ElkSloMetagenome_4_FD_184723 | JGI IMG/M metagenome (GOLD analysis project Ga0207419, IMG submission 184723) | Hot spring microbial communities from Elkhorn Slough, Monterey Bay, USA - MD2A (version 2) | ecosystem: Environmental > Aquatic > Marine > Intertidal zone > Estuary: Microbial mat ...
GTTGAATAAAAAGTCAAGCGCGTAGCCGAATTACCCCTAATACATCCTCTTCCATCTTACCGAAAATTCCCCCAATTGTCAATATGTTTGATGGCGCCGCCAGTCGTTGTAGGGGCTGGTTTATAGTCAATCGATCATCTCCCAGAGACAAATTCTATAAACCCGCCCCAGTCGGTTTTTCTCGGGGGAAATCTTCTCAAAAACTACTGAGGAGGCTTCACTTCTAAAATTCCAGAAGTTGAAAATACTACTTCAAATTGGGCAGCCGGGTCAGTCGAGGCAGCGTCAGACTTCACTAACTCAGGAAGGGGTGTATTCTCAACGTTATTCTTTGCCACTTGAGATTTTGGTTCGTATCCGATAATCTCACCCTCGCTGTTGAGTTTCACCACATAAGCAGACTCTCCATCAACCGGCGAAGTCCAAGTGGAGTCAATTTGATTATAGAGACTCTGGCTTAACTGGGTTGTATCGACTTCTTCTGGGGCTGCTGCGGTCATTGTCTCTTCTGGGGTTGCTGTTTCGGGAGTCGATGCAGCAATTTCACTGTCTGGTGTTTCAGCAACGGGGTTAAGGGTATCCGGTTGAGTCGGTGGGGTTGCTACGGGGTCAGTCTCTACCGGGGGTTGAGTTTCCTCTACGCTGGGTGAAGAAGTTACAGCAGGTAGCCCTGATGGTGAGGTTGATGCTTCGGGGGGAGAAACGGTTGCATCGGTTGTCGGTGCGGTTGTTTCTATTTCTATTTCTGTTTCTGGGGTTAGGGTTGAAGTCGTTGAACCTGCTGTGGGATCGGTAATATCGGGTTCGCTGATTTCCATTTCAGAGTCTGGAGTGGCAATCTCACTGTCTGTCTCAGAGTCTGGGGTTGGAATGACAATCTCGCTGTCTGTCTCTGTTGTCGGTGTTACTGGAGTTTCAGTCTCTAGATCTTCGACAACAACGATAGAACTGGTATCGGTTGATGTTGGGGTGAGTGATTCTATCTCCTCACTTTGGCTGGCGATTTCTTCGGGTGAAGGACTCGCTAACAAAGAACCGACTAAGGTTGCGAATATGATGGCAACTAAAGCAACCAGTGAGGAGGTTTTAACTGCGGGAGGGAGTTCAGATGTGCCGATTGATTTCACTGGAGATAAATGACTTGAGTGTTGGGCTTCGGTCGGATTAGAGGAGGATTCATATTTTGTCTGCATACTTGATACCTCTGCGGTTCTAACATAAGAATTGGATAATATTCTTACATAAAACTGGCCCCATTCTAATCTGTTTTTGGACTGGTTTTCTGCGATTTTAATTTTTGATGTTCTGATTGTTTATCAAATCGATGATTGTTAAAGTTATCTATGATACAAATTATGGCAACATGGCGTTCGTTGCGATCGCTGTTTCCAGATCGTTAAGATGCTTATATTGAGCTAATTTCGCTCTATTACTCGGAGTCTGGCTTTCCTGAAAGTTGAAAACAATTTACCCCCAGACTCTCGATATTACAGATCAACTTTGTCTGTTTGACACCCGGCTTTGCCCAGATAACACTTTAAGGAATTATTTATTTTTAGTCTTTCCACAAACTCGCTTCGTGGGGAATGAAGTCAGTAGAAATCACAGACATCGGTAGTATCGCAATCGGAAGTAATCCCATCGACAAAGAATTTAACACGATGATGATCACCAGGCTGAGGCGATCACCCCGCTTGGACTCAATTCGATAACACTTTAACTGTTCTTGAGTATTCATGCCTCGATCCCCTTGCTGCTGTCATCTATGACTCTTTACTTAGTTTATCAATTTTTTGTAGCTTAGAATACAGAATTAAAAATCTGTTACAAAAGATACTTTTTGACAAAATAAAGAGACAGAAGTGATCACAACTGTCTCCCGATCCTCAACTCATCGATGCCAGACTGTTTCTCCCCCCGGACGATCAATTAAAGTAATTCCGGCTTCTTTTAAGCGATCGCGAATTTGATCGCCTTCGGCATAATTTTTAGCTTTGCGGGCAGCCAGACGCTGTTGAACTAAGTCTTCGATCTCCTGATCGCTTAACCCTGGTGTGGTATCTGTTGAAGTTTCTTCCGCGTCAACTTCCAACCCCAACACCGAAGCGAGTTGTACCAAAGTCCACCAGGTTTGTTGAATTTGTTTGAGGGGAGTTTCGGTTTTACCTTCGTGAGTAAGAACGTTACCTTCTTTGCGTAACTCCTTCGCCAATTCAAATAAAACCGCCAAACCCCCTGGCGTGTTAAAATCGTCATCCATTGCAGTTTGGAAGCGTTCAACGGCTTCTGAATGCAGAGCGGGCGGCTTTTCGTGATCATCCCACCCTCCCAATTTCTCGCCGTATTGAGATTTAAACAACAACCCTTCTTTTAAAGTATTCCAACCATTTTCCGCTGATGCGATCGCGTCATTCGTAAAATCTAAAGGCTTACGATAACTTGCTCCCAACACAAATAACCGAATCACCATCGGATCAACCGTTTCCAGCAATTGACGAATTGTGGTAAAATTTCCCAAAGACTTTGACATCTTTTCACCACTAACGGTCACAAACCCATTGTGCATCCAAAAACGAGCCAAGGGTTCACAGTTCGCCGCTTCTGACTGAGCAATTTCGTTTTCATGGTGAGGAAAGATTAAATCTCCACCGCCCCCGTGAATGTCAATGGTTGCGCCCAAGAGTCGCCGTACCATTGCAGAACATTCGATATGCCAACCGGGGCGCCCTTCTCCCCAAGGAGACTTCCAAGCTGGTTCTCCGGGTTTTGCGGCTTTCCAAAGGGCAAAGTCAGAGGAATGTTTCTTTTCGCCTTCAGCCCCCGAAACTCGCCCACTGGCGCCTGCTTGAAGTTGATCTTGTTTGCGCCCGGAGAGTTTACCGTATTCGGGGAATTTTTCTACATTGTAAAAAACATCGCCTTTGCTGGCGTAAGCATACCCTTTTTTTTCAAGTTGTTGAATAAGTTGATAAATTTCAGAAATATTATCAGTAGCGCGAGGATAAGCATCGGCATCTCGAATGTTTAAACGCCGGAGATCTTCAAAATAAGCTTCGATAAAGCGTTCAGAGACAGCTTCCATTGAGGAGTTTTCTTTTTTTGCCCGGTTGAGAATTTTATCGTCAATATCAGTAAAGTTCTGCACGTATTGAACGGTATATTCTAACCATTCTAAATAACGGCGAACCACATCCCAAAAAATATAAGAACGGGCATGACCCAAATGGCAATAGTCATAAACTGTGACTCCGCAGCAATACATTTTAACTTGTTGGGGTTCTAGAGGAGTAAAGGTTTCTTTTGTGCGGGTTTGGGTGTTATAAATTTTAAGATTCATTCTTTATAGTAACAAGTTAAGAGTTAACAATTAAGGTTTAAATTGAGTTCTTGAAGATAAATTTCAGTCTTTAATTTCTCTAGAAGATTTGAGCGGAACAGAATTAAAAAAACAACTTCTAACTCCGGTATGACAGGCGATATCTCCAACTTGCTCGATTTTAATTAACAATACATCTGCATCACAATCGTAGTAGAGTTCTTTCACAATTTGAATATGCCCGGATGTTGCTCCTTTGTGCCAAAGTTCAGCCCGAGAACGACTCCAATAGTGAACTTCTCCGGTTTCGAGGGTTTTTTTCAGCGCTTCGAGATTCATCCAAGCCATCATTAAAACGGTATGATCGTGATAGTCTTGGGCGATGGCTGGAATTAATCCTTGGTCGTTAAATTTTAGGGTTTCTATCCACAAATAATCTTGATTGATCATCTTTTATTCAACAAGAGCAGCCCGAGGAGGAATGAGGAGTTAAAGTCAATTAGCTTTGAGTGGCGATCGCTTTTTGCTGCATCGTTTTAAAGATGTTATAAAATCCGTTCGCGCGGGAAGGAGTGAGACTGGCTTGTAAGCCGGTTTCTTGAATAAAGTCGGGGGCTATTTTTTCGATTTCTGCACTCTCAAGCCCATTTAAACCCCGAATTAATAAGGCGACTAATCCTTTGGTGAGTTGGGAATCTGAGTCTCCTTGAAATTGTACTTTACCGTTTTCATCTAAATCGGCAATCACGTAAACTTGAGAGACACAGCCGGGAACTTTATTGTCTGGAATTTTAGCATCAGCCGGAAATTCGGACAATTTTTGAGCTAGTGTGATCAGTTGTTCGTAGCGCAGTTTATTGGAGGATGCACGTTTGAACCGTTGAACAATGCGATCGAGCGATGGCGGTAGGGGTGTTGCAGTTGATGACATGATAGGCAATAAAATAGACCTCATCTATTCTCAGTCTAACTGAAAGCGGGGACGGGGACGGTAGGAAATTGCACGAATTGTCAGAAAAAAAGATGCACTCCAGGGGTCGGGAGAGTTTAGGAACAGATAGAAGGATTAACCTTTAAACTGAAGTCAGACTGACGAAGCAATTGAGTGATTTCAATGGCGGGAACCGGGGGACAGAAGTAATAGCCTTGGGCGAGATCGCAGTGAATGGAACGTAAAAATGACAGTTGTTGAGGTGTTTCTACCCCTTCGGCAACGACTTGTAGTTTGAGTCCCTGGCCGAGTGCGACAATGGTTTGAGCGATCGCCGCATCACTAGAATTTTCCACGATATCTTGGACAAAAGAGCGGTCAATTTTCAGGGTATTCAAGGGAAAATGCTTGAGAACATTGAGGGAGGAGTAGCCTGTGCCAAAATCATCAATGGTGATGTGCAAGCCCATTTCTCGCAGTTCTTGTAAAGTTTGGATGGTAAATTCAACATCCTGCATGGCGGCACTTTCGGTAATTTCTAACTCCAAATATTGAGGATCGATTTCGGTGGCCTCGAGGGTTTGGAGAATAATTTTGATCAGTTGAGACTGATGAAATTGTCGGGCTGATAAATTAACGGCAATTCGTAGGGGAGGCAAACCTTCAGCCTGCCAAGATTGATGTTGAATACAAGCGGTTTGTAAGACCCATTGTCCAATCGGTGCAATTAAGCCAATTTCTTCAGCGAGGGGAATGAATTGGTCGGGGGGAACGAAGCCGAGTTTGGGATGTTGCCAGCGAATTAAGGCTTCTAAACCGACGATCCGGCCTGTGCTGATTTCGACTTGAGGTTGATAATAGAGTAAAAATTCTTCTTGGATTAAAGCCCGTCGTAAGTCTGCTTCTAGGGTTAATTGGTTGAGGGCTTCATGGTGCATTTCTTCGGCAAACAATTGAGAGTTGTTACGACCTAGCTTTTTGGCGCGATACATGGCGGCATCAGCGTGTTTGAGTAGGGTTTGGGCGTCTTCAGCATCATCGGGACACAGGGCGATACCTAGACTGGCGGTGACATACAGTTCTTGATTGTCGATCACGAAGGGAATACTAAGTTTATCGAGTATTTTTTGAGCAATTTTGGTGATTTCGTCGGTAGAGGCCAGATGAGGGAAAAGTAGGGTGAATTCATCTCCCCCCCAACGGGCAATGGTGTCACAGTTTCGTAAACATTGCTTGAGACGGGTGGCGACTTGCTGCAATAGCTGATCTCCAGTGGCGTGGCCGAGGGTATCGTTAATCACTTTAAAGCGATCGAGATCTAAAAAGGCGACCCCTAAAAGTTCTGGTTGTTGTTTGCTGTTGGCGAGGGCGAGGGCGAGTTGTTCGTCAAACAGGAGACGGTTGGGAAGCCGAGTCAGGGCATCGTGGCAGGCTTGATAACGTATAATGGATTCGACTCGTTTTTGAGCGATCGCCATGTATAGATGAAGGCTGATGGCAAGAGCGAGTTTGAGTTCTTGAGAACTCCAAGTCGGATTTTGGTCAAATTTTTGTTCTCGCCACACTTCAAAGGAGGCACGGGGCATTTGATGGCGTTCGTCCTGACTGTAATGACCAGCCCAGTAAATGTCGCTGTTGTAGCCGTTGCGAAAGATCGTTAGACAGCCGACTTGTTGGTGGTGAAACTGGATGGGAATCAGGGCAATTGAACGAATATTGGTTCTCTCAAACGCATTGGCGATTGTGCTGAGATGGGGATTGGCTTGTAATTGGGTGATGGTGATCACTTGATGATTTTGTTCTCCGAGATTCCAGGAGGTGGCTGGAGAATTCTGAAGTTGTTGGTAATGGTGTTGCCATTGTTCAATTGATTCTGTTTCGGGTAGTTTGGCATCGAGTTTTCCGAGGGGATGAATAAAATTTTGCCATTGAGGGATTTCTTCGAGGAAGGGTTGACAAGGTTGCTCTCCGGTGATGTACAGTTGGGCGGGGATACCTGTCGGTTCCGCTACGATGTATAATCGACCTCCTGAACCGTTGAGGGCGGCTACAGCTTCTTCTAGGACGCGCTGGCGAATTTGATTGACGGAAAGGGGACAGTGAAGCAGTTGACTGACTTGATTGATGATCGCTTCATAACGGGCTTGTTCTCGGGTGCGACGGAGAAGGTCTGACTGAGAGATGGCAATGGAGACTTGATCGACGATCAGTTGAATGATTTGGAGTTCTCGCGGTTTGTAGGGACGAGGTGTTTGATGATGAATGGCGAGTAAGCCCCAGAGGGACTTCCCGTGTAAAATTGGAGTCACCAGTGAGGCTTGTACACCCATGGCATTGAGATATTTAATATGGCAAGGATCGACCGGGGCGTAGCGAATGTCTTCTTGGGGGAGTTGTTCTCCGGTGGTTTGACTGTCAAGGTTACTGGTAATTCGGCGTTGCGTGGCGATATCTACAATAACTCGCTGTCTTGCTTTGAGAAAGAGTTGTCGATCACGATTGGGAATATCTGTTGCTGGAAACTTCAAGTTTAAGAGCGAAGGAAGACTATTTTCTTCTAGAGACTCAGCAATCACTTCACCACTACCATCGGTATCAAAGCGGTAAATTTTGACCCGATCTACCTTTAAAAAGGAACGAATTTCTTCAACTGCTGTATTGAGGATTTCTGACAATTCTAGAGATTGCCGAATCCGGTTTGTGATTTGATGCAGAAAGTATTCTTGGTGTGGCATTTATGATGTTTTTTGTCTTTAAATAAGGTTGATTTTAGGATTAATTTATTTAAAGCTGAGTTTATTTTTATATTCTATATGCTATCATTTTTTGAAATTCTGGTCAATTTCTACGCCATTTTGCTCTATTGATCACAAATACTTTATAAAAATTATTGATTCTTTATATTAAATGAGCCAAGGAGTTTTTTCTCCCCGGCTCAAAAGTTATTCTATTGTACAATAAAATCAGGTTTAGTGTAGAATTAAAGCGACTTCTTTCGCAAAATAGGTTAAAATCACATCTGCACCTGCTCGCTTCATACTGGTTAGGGTTTCTAGCATTACTTTTTTCTCATCTATCCAACCCTTTTCTCCGGCCGCCTTGATCATGGCGTATTCCCCACTAACATTATAAGCCGCAACCGGAAGGTTAGTCGTTGATCGCACTAACTGAATAATATCTAAGTAAGCCAGTGCGGGTTTAACCATCACCATATCCGCCCCTTCTGCGATATCTAATTCCACTTCAGTTAACGCTTCGCGGGCGTTGGCGGGGTTCATTTGATAGGTTTTTTTATCCCCAAACTTTGGTGCCGAATCTAAGGCATCTCGGAACGGGCCATAATAAGCCGAAGCATATTTTGCAGAATAAGCTAGGATACTGACATTTGTATATCCTGCTGCATCTAAGCCCTGACGAATCGCCCCAATTCGACCATCCATCATATCAGAAGGCGCAACAATATCAGCCCCGGCTTCGGCGTGAGAAATGGCTTGTTTGACTAAAACTTCGACGGTTTCATCGTTGAGAATTTCTCCGTCATCGCTAACAATGCCATCGTGACCTTTACTCGAAAAAGGATCAAGGGCAACATCTGTTACAATCATCATGTCGGGAAGTTCTTGTTTAATTGCCCGAACGGTGCGTTGAATCAATCCATCGGGGTTATAACTTTCAGTTCCCGCGTTATCTTTTTTGTCTTCAGCAACGAGGGGAAATAAAGCGATCGCCGGAATCCCTAAAGCATGAGCTTCTGCAACTTCCTTCAATAATAAATCTAAGGTATAACGGTAACTACCGGGCATTGAAGTTACTTCAACTTTGGTATTTTCCCCTTCCATAATAAACAGGGGATAAATTAAATCATTAACGGTGAGTTGGGTTTCACAAGTCATCCGTCGCAGGGCTTCTGTACGACGAATTCGACGGGGACGTTGAACAAGATTTAAGCGAGAGGAGTTACTCATAAGATCTCAAAAGATGCGTTAAAAGTGTCAATTCTGGAGTTAAAAAACTGTGGCTCTAATTGTTCAGTTGATCGTTAAAAACATTAGACAACTGATCGAGATGATCACGGTCTGAACAAGTTCATTATTATTACATTTTGCGAATCACTTCAATTCAGTCGATACAATTCAATACAATTTTGTAAATAAGTATGAACATTGATTGACAACAGACCCCTCAGATTCCTCTAATCTGAATAGATTTTTCCATTGGGTAAAATCGCCCCTGTTAGATCCACATCTCGTAAATTCGTCCCTTTCAGACTCGCCCCTTTCAGGTTCGCCCCCCGCAAATTCGCCCCTTGTAGATACGCATTTCTAAGATTAGCTTTAGTGAGGTTTGCGCCTCGCAGATCAGCACCTTGTAGGTTTGCTTCCGTCAGGTTAGCATCTTTGAGATAGGCTCCAATCAGGTTCGCCTGTTCTAATTTTGCGCCTTCGAGGTTCGCATCTTCTAGGTTAGCATCTTCTAGAATAACGCCTTCGAGGATCGCATCGGTTAAGTTTGCATCCTCTAAATTTGCGCCTTTGAGTTGGGCAAATCCCAATTTTGCTTTTTCTAAAATGGCATTATTGAGGTTAGCGTTTTCAAGTTTAGCAACCCAGAGTTTTGCTTCGGTGAGATCTGCACTTTCTAGGTTGGCTTGACTCAGTTGTGCATCGCCGAGACTCGCTTTTTGGAGGTTCGCAAAGCCGAGATCAGCGCGAGTCATTTGAGTTTTAGCAAGATTGGCGCCTTTGAGAGAAGCTTGATGGAAGTTGGCGTTTTCTAAATTTGCACCAAGCAGAATTGCGCCTTCGAGGTTGGCTTGGATCAGTTTTGCTGCTCTGAGATTCGCCCCTTCGAGTTTAGCGCCTCGTAGATCCGCTTGTTGTAAATTCGCATCTACTAAATAGGCTTCTCTAAAATTCGCTTGCCAGAGATTCGCATTGCTGAGATCGGTATTGGCGAGTCTAGCCCGAACGAAGTTAGCATAACCCAAGTTTGCCCCTTTGAGCATGGCATAACCGAGATCAGCCCCTTCAAGTTTAACTCCCCGCAGATCCGCTTTTTCCAGGTAAGCATCGGAGAGATCGGCGTTGGAGAGGTTGGCTTTCCACAGGTAGGCTTCGCGGAGGTTGGCGTCTCGGAAGTTTGCACCACTGAGATCACATTCGGGACATTGACGAGAGTCTAGGGTTTGCTGTTGTAAGCGCTGTTTTTTCTCTTTTTCTGAGGGGGGTTGTTGACGCGATTCTGTGGCTTGAAGGCGATCGCTGAGTCGATGGTTTTCTACTAAGATACTAATAGCAATCAGGGTGCTGAGTACGGCTAGACTCGCCAGCACGGTGATTCCGACTAATGTTGTTGTTTTTTGTCTCTCGCTAGGAACCGTTGACGGAGACTTGCTCAGGGGAGATGTTATGTTAGGACGAGCTAGGGATTGAAATGCTTTCGCAACGAGAGTCGTCTTCTGTTCTATGGGATGTTTTGAGTGGGGTTCTACCATGTTTGTTTTTGAGTAGATCGCGATTCGCAACTGATCGTGCGCTCAGACGGTGTAACCCGATGCCACTTTTACCAGTAAATCACCGTCTTCATTAGACTATCAGGATCAGAGACATCCATCAAGAACAGTTATTGATCATTTGTTAGGTGATTTTTGACGGCTTGATCGATCATTTCTTGGGCTAAGGGGTGATAACCATTATGATTTAACCAGGCTAGGGGTGATTCTTTGACTTGATAGCTAACGGCGACACCTGTTGTGACGAGTCGAGAAAAATGTTCACAGTTCCAGCCTAAAAATCCATAGTCCCAGTCTTTAAAAAGTTCATAGGCAATTAGACATCGATCTAAGACTTGTTGACGGTTTAAAAGTTTAACTGTTGAAAGGATTTCAGCATTTTGGGGAATGGAAAAAACGGCAAAGCCGTCACCTCCAAAGTTGAAACAATGAGTGTCAGAAATGGTGATATGGAAATGGTTTGCAACATCTCGCTGAGAGATTAATAATCCTGCATTTTGACTATTATAGTCAACTTTTTCTTTGAATAAACGCACGATTTCATCAACAACTGGAGTTTTGTTTTTTTGAAAAATTGAACTTAAATCAGGTTTGTCTGAATCGAGAAAGGGTTGAATTCCTAGTTCTTTAACTGAATATTTTTTGTCGAGTTTAAACCCAGTCGGAAGTGAGGATATATTATATTGACTCGCCTCAATGTTCTTCAGCCAAAACTCTGAACAAAACAGCGGGGGAATGTCAAAAAGTGCGAGCATTAATTTTTGAGATTTCTTGTCTCTAAAAAATTTAACTTCGTGAACATAACCCATAGTACAATCCTCTCATTATTTGGATTAATTTTCTGGTCTAAATTTAGCATAATTCTAATCAAATATCTATCTCATCTGATTTATGATTTGGGACTTTTGATTAAGATATGCTACAGTTTCGGGTGTGATTAATAGTTGGTGAAAATCTCAGTAATTCTACGGATGCGATCGCCCAGTTTGGCTACAGGGGTGATCGGGGATATCTTCTCAACGCCTAAGCGGGTTTAAAATTGAGTCAAATTACTCTCTCTGTGAAACTCAGAGGAAAGTCACATCTGTGAAAATATAATCTATTCTTAACCTAACTTGGCTGGTCAATTGGTTACACTAAAAAGGATAACTGCATCAAGTTCTGTTGAAAAGGCAGCTTAATCAGTTAAGATCCTAGACGCAGATCAACATATTGCTACAGTCACCTCTCTAGGGGATTGTTTTTAGATTTTAAAAGTCATTTATCCTTTTGATCTAAAAATAAATCAAGTGTATTGGTTGGTACTCACAATTTTTTTGACTCACTCAGAGACATTTCAGGGAATGATTGACAGCAATAAACTGCGTTAAATTTGATTGTTCGGGGTGTATATTAATCGATAAGATTGGTTGTTTGTAGTGCATAAAAATATAGTTTGCAATCAATTATTGAGTTGTATCGTAGTATTGTTTTTATAGAATTGTTTTTATAAAAAAATTATCTGGGTTATACGATCAGCTTGTTAACCAATTACTCAAGAAGACTTCAGTTTATTATGGTTATGACATCCGAATCTTTATTCTCTAGTTCTTCGGTTTTTTTAACTCAAGAGATCCATTTAGAATCAACTCTCCAAGACTTACCGCTTTATAGCTTTACAGTCGATATTGAACAACCTGGAGTTGCTCTGACTCGTATTTTTGAAACTCATCCTTTTATTCCTGGTATTATTCTAACAGATCAAGGAAAGTTTGTGGGAATCATTTCTCACCGTCGATTTTTAAAAATGCTGAGTCGTCCCTATGGACGAGAACTATTTTTAAATCGTTCTATTCGATTACTGCAACGTTTTGTTTCTGATAAACTGTTGTTATTATCAGGAAATACTCCGATTTTAGAAGCGGCGAAAAAAGCCGTACAAAGAGATACAGAAATGCTCTATGAACCGATAGTAGTTCGTCTCTTTCCTGAAGAATATCAAGTTCTTGATACGCAACAGTTATTACTCGCTCAATCTTATCTTCATCAACTTGCAACTCAGTTACTCCATGAAAAAACTCAAGCCCAACTTATTCAAACTGAAAAGTTAGTTTTACTGGGTCAAATGGTGGCTGGACTGGCTCACGAATTAAGAAATCCTCTCAATTGTATTTCGGGGAATTCTAAGTTTATCCAAGAGAGTTATGAAACAATATCAATGGTTTTAGCCGCTTATGAACAAAAATTTCCAGATTCAGGAAATGACATCAAACACTTAAAAGAAAACCTAGATTTAGAGTTTGTTAAACAAGACTTTCCCGATTTATTAAAAAGTATACAAGTGTCGTCTGAACGGATGAATCAGCTTGTCAGCAGTCTGAGAAGTTTCTCGTATATGGATGATTATTGCAAACAAGAAACCGATATTCACGACTGTTTAGATAGTACGTTGTTGATTTTAAAAAGTCGTCTAAAAATGGGAATTGAAGTCGTTAAAGATTATGATAATTTACCTTTGTTTCCCTGTTATCCCGGACAATTAAGCCAAGTTTTTATGAACTTAATTGCAAATAGCATTGATGCTTTAGAAGAACAGATGAAAAAGGATTGGAACTACTCACCTACAATCTGTATTCAGACTAAAATAAAACTGTTATCTGATTCTGATTTCAATTCCTATCATCATTCTTTATCCAATCATGAGTTTAGTTTAGAAAGGAGTGATTTAGATGAGACTAAAGACTACCTTTATATTAAAATTTCCGATAATGGGTTAGGAATTCCAGACGAAATCCAAGCGAAAATTTTTGATAACTTCTTCACAACAAAACCTATTGGAAAAGGAACGGGACTAGGATTAGCAATTAGTCATCAGATTATTGTTGAAAAACATGGGGGTCAATTAATTTTAAATTCTACCCTTGGAGAAGGAACTGAATTTGAGATTTTGTTACCGATGGAATCTCAAGACTTAAGCGACTATGAGTAAATTTTAATTGCTTTTTGTTAGTTTAGAAATGATTTTTATAAGGTGTAATCTTTGACAATAAAGCCAGACTCCTCTAAGTTTATAATGGGAAACTTGGGAAGAAATCACTAAGGATACTAGAGAAACAAGAGTAATTCTCAACAAACGATATCCCAAAACCCAAAAGTTGCTATGCTTTTCTAAACTCAGAAGATAACTGTAAATACTGTGTTGAACTTTTAAGGGTTGATTTTGGTTGGTAATAGATGAAGGTTGATGAGTCACCCGAATTTGCGAAGACATGACAACAGGATGTCCTTGTTTTCCATATCGCATACAAAAGTCAAAATCTTCGTAATATAAAAAATAATCGGAGTCAAATTGGGGACATTCAGAAAACAGTTTGAGGTTAATTAATAAACTACATCCTGTTACCCATTTCATCGGAATATAAGCTGAGTTCACAACAGGAGTTTCTGGGATAGCATCCAAAGCAATAATTTGTCCTGTTGTCGGGTTAAACTCTCCTCCCCCAAACCAAACTTTTCCCGTCGGTTCCTCAACAACGGTTCCTAAAATAGAAATATCAGGATAGCGTTGAAAAAACTCAATAACTTGTTTCAGACTCTCTTTTTGTAAATAAGCATCTGGATTAATTAACCAAACAATTCCTTGATGATTTTGTTGATAAACCCAATTTAATCCCAAATTACAAGCTTGACCAAAACCAATATTTTCAGGAGAATCTAAAATAATAATTGACTCATTTTCACAAGCATAAATCGAGCTATCATCCGGTGAATTGTTCACAATGATAACTCGATAGTTGATGTCAGATTGAACTGGAATTGAGTTAATTAACTGCTCAATGAATGAAGTTGAGTAATAATTAACCGTTATCCAGTAAATCACGTCAGTTCAATTTGACTGTCATCCCCAATCATAAATCGCATGGCTTTCGGACGTTGAGGGCTAGTTGTTAATAACGCCCGTCGTCCCACCAATGTATCAACAATTCGAGGATGAATATTGATAATTTTCGACCCTTGTAAAATGACGCTATGCTCTAATTCTGCCTCAATAATTGTGACCTCATCGGCGACACTACTATAAGGGCCAACAAAGCAGTTTTCTAAGTGACAATTTTCGCCAATCACAACAGGGCCACGCACGCTACAATTAATTAATTTTGTTCCTGAACCAATTTGTACCCGTCCGATAATTTGACTCTTGTCATCGGTTTCTCCTTTGTTTAAAGGTTTGATACATTCATCAAGAATAATCTGATTTGCACTCAGGAGATCATCTTTTTTCCCGGTATCTAGCCACCACCCATCTAAACTACAAGCTTCGACTTTTTTCTCCGTCTCAATGAGTTTTTGAATGGCATCTGTAATTTCCAACTCTCCTCGGGCAGAAGGTTGAATACTCGCAATGGCACTATGAATGCTTTTATCAAAAAAGTAAACCCCAACCAAAGCCAAGTTTGAAGGAGGAATTTTGGGCTTTTCAACTAATTTTAAAACTCGTCCTTGTTCATCAACAACTGCCACCCCAAATGCCGTCGGATTTTCAACACTTCGCAGTAAAATCAGCGCATCTAATTGTTTAGATTTAAACTGTTCTACAAAAGGACTCAATTGATTTTGAATCAGGTTATCTCCCAAATACATAATAAAAGGAGAATCCCCTAAAAAGAATTGAGAAATTTTAACCGCATGAGCCAAACCTGCGGGTTGATCTTGTAAAATATAGGTAATATTCGCACCGAAGCGCTCACCATTTCCTGTTACCGCTTTTACTTCTTCTCCCGTTTCGGGACTGATGACAATTCCAATATCCGTAATTCCTGCGGCAACAATTCCTTCAATTCCATACCACAAAATCGGCTTATTTGCCACTGGAACAAGCTGTTTTGCTCCCGTATAAGTCAACGGACGTAAGCGAGTTCCTTTACCACCAGAAAGAATGAGTGCTTTCATAAAAAAAATCTCTGAAGATTGGTCAAGTCTTTAATATTTGCACGGGAAATGTTGAGAAGGTGCAGAATTTGGGGTAGGTTTATAATGGGTTTTAACCGTTTCTCGACCGACCTCAAACACCTCAAATCCAACCTAACCTGATTAACCCTTCTTTGCCAACTTTGAAAGCATTTTTCTCAAGCTTTGTCGCCAATGAGGAGGATAGCTTCCTAGTATTGCCGATATTTTTTGGGTATTCAAAACCGAATAAGCTGGACGACGAGCCGGAGTTGGATATTCAGCCGTAGAAATAGGAACAACCCGTTGAATTTTCAAGGGAAAACCGAGTTGTTTGGCTTCTTCAAATATAGCGATCGCCAAATCATACCAACTGGTAACACCACTATTGGTATAGTGATAAATTCCAGCAATTTCTGGATTAATCTGCTGACTCAATTGAACGATTGCTTCCGCCAAATCCCCTGTCCAAGTTGGGCTTCCAACCTGATCACAAACGACTCGTAATTCTTCTCGTTCGGCGCCGAGTCGGAGCATGGTTTTAACAAAATTACCTTTCCCTCCGACACCGTAAACCCAAGCAGTTCTCACAATTGCAGCATTAGCTTGAGTTGACAAAATAGCCTGTTCTCCGGCTAATTTCGACTGACCATAAACCCCCAACGGTTGAGTCGGATCAGTTTCTAAATAGGGATGACTTTGGCTTCCGTCGAACACATAATCCGTCGAAACATGAATCAACGTCGCCCCAATTTCTTGGGCTTGTTTCGCCAAAATACCAGGAGCAATACCATTAATTGCCTGTGCGAGATCTTGTTCAGTTTCGGCTTTATCGACTGCTGTATACGCTGCGGCGTTAACGATCAGATCAGGTTTAACCTCGGCAACCATTTTAGCGATTGCTTCTGGGTTCGCCAAATCTAAGCTGTCCCGTCCGACACTTTTGATCTCTCCCAAAGGGGCGAGAACCTGTTGTAATTCCTGACCTAATTGGCCGTCTTTACCGATGAGTAAAATATGTCTCATTGAAAAACGTCCGCAGTTTTCAAGGTTTTACCGTCTTGATCTTTAGCTGACAGAACTGGAGTGATTCCATCTACAGGCCATTCTATGCCTAAATCTGGGTCATTCCACAAAATTGAACGTTCGTGTTGTGGGGCGTAATAGTCTGTCGTTTTATACAGAACTTCCGCTACTTCTGAGAGGACTAAAAATCCATGAGCAAATTTAGGCGGAACCCAGAATTGTCGTTTGTTTTCCGCCGAGATGATACATCCAACCCATTGTCCAAAGGTGGGAGAACTTTTGCGGATATCGACAGCAACATCAAAGATTTCACCTGCTACAACCCGTAAGAGTTTGCCCTGGACTTGCTCGGTTTGATAATGCAAGCCTCGTAAGACACCTTGACGGGATCGTGAGTGGTTATCTTGAACAAATTCTGTTGTTACACCTGTCTGGTCTGCGAAACTTTTTTGATTGAAACTTTCAAAGAAAAATCCTCGTTCGTCTCCGAATACTTTCGGTTCTAGGATTAAAACTTCCGGAATTTTTGTGGGAATTACATTCATGCCTCATCCAAGCAGCGATTCGCCAAGATCATCTTAACAAAGAATTTTGACTTTTCTAAAAATTTGACTGAATCTTTAATTTTTTCACAATTAATGGACTTATTGGGTTGCAATGCTAATCTTTACTTGACTCTGCAATCGAACAAATTGCTGGTGTTGGGGATCATAAACCCAAGCTTTAATCTCTGTTTCCCCGACGGGTAAGGACTCCGCAGATAATATCACCTCCCAACGGGCTAAACGATAGCGGTTAGAATTGAGATATTCGGCAATATCGGGACTTTCTCGCATCACATCAGCATTTGCAAAGAATAAATTTTGTTTACCGTGAGATAAAAAAACTAAACGGGGTTGTTGTTTTTGCTCGGGTAATATTGCCCATCCTCTGAGGTTAATTATATCATTTGTGTTGATTTTTAGAGGGGTTTCTGGGGTTGTCGGATGATCGATATAGCCGTAAACTTGATTCGGTTGAGCAACAAAGGGTATATTTTCAGCAAAGTTTCTCATCTCGATTTTCTCTAATGATTCTACTCCCTCTCGAATCCACCAGGTTGATTTACTCATCGGAAGTAAACATCTATTGGGTGAGGTTTTAAAAAATTCCGAATCTTCGATATAGGAAAATAACTTTAAGCAGGTTTGACTACTGGTTTTATACGGGAATTCTAATTGAGCCTGAGTGATTGCGGCGTGAGAACTCACGGAGGTTAAACTCAAGAGAATACCTGCACAAAAACTATAGATTAAAATGCTATTATTCCGGTTAACTTTCCAGAAGGTTTGAGGATTAGTAATTAAAACTCTACACAGTTGAATCAGAGAAATAATTAATAGTATAGTATGAGTTGTATATCGAGTTGCGGTTAGGGGATAGTTTCCGCCCCATTCGACTCGTCCCCATGTCATTAACAAAGAAGTGAGTAAAGAAAACAAGCCGATAGATAGCCAGGGTGTCAATTGAGTTAAGGGTTCTGGAGATTTTAAATAACCCGTTTTTAAATAATAGATAGATATTCCGAGAAATAAAGATAAAAGGATTGCTCCGATTATACTTGATATGATTGGTAATTTTACTAAGGGAGCGGCTAAGAGATTCAGAAAAAAAGAAATTGCGGTTAATAGATATTCAGCTAAGGATAGATTGATAATTCGGGGTTCTTGTTGATAACCGATTGCATAAATAGCCGCAGAAAGTACAAATCCAGTTAACCAAATCAAGAGTTGCTTTGTTTTAGAGATTTTTGTATTTTGTTGTGATAATATTAAGGGAATAACCGCCAACCAAGTGATTAATCCTTGAGCGGAAGAAAAACTAGCAACAATACAACAAATTGCAGCTAAAATAAGTTTAGTTTTTGAGTGTAAAAAGTTTAAATATAAAATTAGACAAGCCAGAATTAAACAGAAATTAATTAAAAAAATAGGGAGTTGAAATCCCCAAAGCCATTCTTGATTTAAACTAAAAATTAAGTAACCCGTTAACAGATTGGCTAAATGAAATAAGTTGCGATATCGGGGAGATGAAGTCAAAGAAGCTAGAGAATAAAGCGCAATAAATGTACAAACGGCTAACCCCAGACTGAAGAACATTTCGAGTTTAATATTCCAGTCTGACAGGAATGCTAACCCGATAAAAATAAGACGAGGAAAAAGAATGCGATGATTATTATGAAGTTCAAATAAATCACTAAAATCTAATTGATTTGTAGCGACTTTTTCCAACAGCTTTGGTAACACCCATTGATCATAAACGGGAATATTCACCCCAAACTGAGTAATAAACCCAATCACAATAACGAGGGGTAAAAGATAGAAAGCCAGAAGAATAAGAGACGTTTTAGAAAAACTTAAAGATTGTTTGAACATCCATTGGGAAATAGGGAGTTGGCAGTCGGGAAAAAACTATTATTGCCTTCTGCCTTCTGCCTCTTAATTAAATTATCTCACATTGGTAACACTGTTAAACTGTCCAGTTAGGCGGCTGAACAACATTTGTAAAACCGTTCGTTTACCAATATTAATCTTAGAATTTACCGCCATACCTGCTTGTAGATCCACTTTGATCTCTTCATCTTCACTTAAAACAAAGTGTTCTCGTTCTAACTGAATCTTCGCTTTAAACGAAAAATATTGACGTAATTCATCGGGTGGAATAGCTTCTTGGCTAATCCATTTTAACTCACCCGGAACCGTACCAAACTCTCCGGCTGGAAACGCATCAATATTTACTTCCACCGGAATACAATCGCGATCACCCAAACCTAATTGTTGACGGGCTTCTTCCGATACCGGACAGACACAATCTTTCTCGGGTGTACATTCAATCACCTCTCCAGCGACTTCTTGATCATTGTAAGGAGCAAGCTTTTCTCGCTTATTTCGTAACGCATTTAATACCAAAGCCACATCAGTATTTTGAACATAAGCAACCGCTTCTAAACCGCCATCATCATCTAAAATTTGCAGTAAAGTTTCCGTTTGTTGGGCTTCATAATAGGCTTCTTCACACCGCTTGATCTGAGGATCTTCTGAATTAAGAACGGAAGTAGTAATGTACTGACAAATCTCATCTTGATTGACATCTAATTCCGATTCATCTTTGGTCGAAGGAGCAAGTTCATAAACAATTCCCCCAGAAGGCGCTCGTAACACTTGAGTATTTCGCTCTTGTTCGACTTTTTCAAGTTGAGCATTAATTTCAGACAATCGCTTTGTATTTTCAAGTTTATATCGACCCAGTTGAGCATCTGTACTGGCAATTGCCTTTTTATTTTCTTCAATCCGAGTATAGAGTTCTCTGGCCCAAGCATCTTTTGTATTTTGCAATTGTTCTGTGGTTCGAGAAATTGCCACCTGAAGCCGTTCCTGTTCAACCCTTTGATTTTGAATTTCCGCTTCAATCCGGGCAATTTCACCCTGACGAGCATTCACCTCTCCTCTACGGGTATTAATTTCGCCTTGACGCTGGTTAATTTCGCCGAGACGGGTTTCGATTTGATCTTGTTGTCGGAGGACTTCATTTTCCCCTCTGAGAACTTCTTGCTGTTGACGATCTTGTTGAAGTTCAGCGATCGCCCCTTCTTCGACTAACGGATCAAGTCTACCGAGAATTCGTTCATTAGACCCTAAAACTTCTTTAGATTTTTCGAGTTGTCCTTTGGCGAGTTCGAGTTGTTCTCGGGCAGAATTTAATTGTTCTTGGGAATAAGCGAGTTGATTGCGTGCATAATCTAACTGGGATTGAGCCACCCTTAATTGATCACGCGCCGCGGCTTCTGCATCTTCAGCTTGATTGAGTTGTTTTTCTAACTCTTGAATTTGCAATTGTACCGTATTAATTCGAGAGACATATTCCGCCCGATAGTTCGACACCAAACCACTGAGACTCGGATTATAACTCCCGATTCCTCCTCGACCATTGTAAAGTTCGTCAAGCAGGGATTGCAGGGCTTGATTTTCCCCAATACGGGCTTCTCGCTCTGTAATTAAAGTATCCAATTCAGCCGAAAGTGGTCCACTCCCTTGACCCCTGACAACCCCTTCATAGAATTGATTTTCTCGTTCTAAAGTTTCTCGAACTTGTTCTAAGGATTTCAGGTCTGCACTAGGGTTTGTCGGACTAAAGGTGAGGAGGGGTTGATTTTTAACAACGCGATCGCCATTTTCGACGTGTAATCTCACCACGGCGCCGGTGGTGGGGGCCTGAATCTCCCGCGCCCCGTCGGAAAACTCAAGTTCTCCAACCGCAGGAACCGTTTGTTCAATCCGGGCGAAATAGGCCCAGACAATCGCTGAAGTTGAAACGAGCATGATTACCCATAAAAACATATGGGACCAAAAGGCAGGTTTCTCTAAAATGACGGGTTGATCGGAAAGTGATATAGAAGATTTCATTGTGATCTTGTTTTTTTAATGGTCTTTTGTTTGCTTTATTGACTCAACAACTCATAATCAACTCACTCCTCACCGTTGAACTCAATCCCCAAGTTGCTATTTTATCGGAGGAGATCGATGATCCCAAATCGTTAATTTCGCTTTTTCCATTGAAAACCTACTATTGTTGAGATTCCTGTTGTTGGAATAGACAGTAATAACGTCCTTTGAGTGCCATCAGTTCATCATGGCTGCCCTGCTCTACCACTGAACCCTGATCCATCATAATAATGCTATCGGCATTTCTAACCGTTGGTAGACGGTGGGTAATAAAAAAGACGGTTCGACCTTCAAAAGCTACTTCTAAATTTTCGGAAACCAGGCGTTCAGACTGATAATCTAAGGCACTGGTGGCTTCATCGAGAATCAGTAAGCGGGGATTTTGTAAGACAGTACGCGCGATCGCAATTCGTTGTCGTTGTCCCCCTGACAGAGATCCCCCTCGTTCTCCCACAACAGTATTGTACCCATTGGGCAAACCCATGATAAACTCGTGTGCTGCTGCAATTTTCGCCGCTCGAATAATTTCATCACTTCCGGCATCGGGATTACTCAGAGCAATATTATCTTGAACGGTACCATTAAATAACAGCGTATCTTGCAGAACCACCCCAATTTGACGACGCAGCGAATACATCTCTACTTTGGTAATATCATAGCCATCAATCTTAATCCGGCCAGACATAGGCGGATAGAGACGTTGGAGGAGTTTCATTAGGGTACTTTTACCCGAACCACTCAAGCCCACAATACCGACAAATGAGCCAGCGGGAAACTCTAAATTGACGTTTGCCACTTGTAGAGGCCCACTTTCTCCAAACCGGAAAGATACTTCTTCAAAGATGACTTCGCCATTGACTTCTGGCATGGGAATATTATTACGGTCATCGGAATCGACTTCCGGGGGAGAATCTAAGACATCTCGCAGACGTTCAACGGACATTCCCACTTCTTGGAAACTTTGCCAAACACTGACAAATCGCAGTAGTGATCCGGTGACGTTTCCGGCGATAATTCTAAAAGCAATTAAGGCCCCAATCGTCAGTTTGTTGTCAATCACTAAATAGGCCCCGACCCACAGCAAAGCCAGTCCCGAGAGTTTATTGAGGAAGTTACTGATCGAACTCGAAGCCGTTTGAGTCAAGATGGTGTTGAAACTCGCACTCATAAACCGAGCATAGCGTCCTTGCCATTCCCAACGAGATTTCAGTTCAATATTTTGAGCTTTAACGGTTTGAATCCCGTTAAGGACTTCGACGAGGTAGGATTGGGAGTCGGCGTAACGTTCGGCTTTTTTCCGCAGCAACCGTCGGACAATCGGAGAGTTAATAATAATAATGCCCGCAAACAGAGGTAACGGGGCCAACGCCACAATCGCCATGGGGACGCTGAGATAGAACATCATCGCCACATAAACGACGGAAAACACGGCATCGAGGACAACCGTGAGGGCGGTTCCGGTCAGGAAGCTGCGAATATTGGCCAACTCTCCAATCCGTCCCACCAAATCTCCGACTCGACGATTATCAAAATAGTTCAGGGGAAGTCGGAGTAAGTGATCAATTACTTCCGCTGAAAGTCGGACATCTAGGCGGTTAGTGGTATCAACAAACAGGTACGTTCGCAGGGCTGAAAGTAAGGCTTCAAATAAAGCCACCCCCAACATCAAAATCCCCAAAATATTCAGGGCGTCAATATTGCGCTGTCCCAAGACCTTATCAATAATGATCATGGTCATCAGGGGGTTAACCAGCCCAAACAGTTGCACAAAAAACGAAGACAGCAGCACTTCGACAAAAACGGTGCGATGCTCCATCAACGCCGGCCAGAACCACCAAAAGCTAAATTGCTCTTTTTGTTCAATTTTGGGGGGTTGCAGGAGCAAGACTTGTCCGGATTCGCCCCAAGCCTCACCAAATTGAGCCGGGCGCATCCGTTTGAGGCCTCGTTCCGGTGTGGCAATGGTGAGTTCTCGTTCGGTGATATTGTAGAGAATCGCAAAACTATCTTGCCATTCAACCATAGCCGGGGCTTTGAGACGTCCAATGGCTTTGGCGGGAACTTGCACCAATTGAGCGTTTAGACCCATCATTTGAGCCACCGCCCCACAAGCTTGTAGACTAATGGAACCGACGGTGGTCAATTGATTTTCCAGTACCCGTTTCACCAGATCTTTACGGAAGTTAACCTTGTAAAACTTGCTCAACATATTAAAGCAAGCTAAGGGCGCGTCAATTTGTCCTGACCCCCGAACGATGGGGAAGCGTTGTGAGGAAGCGTCTTCAAGTTCCGGTTCTGGAGGCGTGGGCGGAGCGAGGGGAATATCTTGAAAAATGTCTGCGGGTTTTTCCAGAGTTGGGGTTTCTCCCTCTGGGGTTTCTGGGGGTGAACTCAGGCTGGGACGAAGGCCCACTAACCGTACTCCAGAAGGCCCTTCTATTTTTAGAGAGCCAAGACCCCCTTCTAATTGCAATCGGTTTCCGGTTTCCCACTCCCCTATTTTACCGCTACTAATCAGCCAAACCCGCTCTGGATCTAACATCGCGGCTAAGTCTGAGACTCGCTTTTGACCGTTGAGGAGGTTAACCACAATGGCATCTGGCCAAACATCGAGACTAAATTCTTTGAGGTTTCCGGTTAAATTGGCTCGTTGTTGGACTTCTTGACTGAGTAACTCAAAAACTTCACTGATACTGGCATGATCGCGAAAGGCTTCCCCAAAACTAGGTTCTCGACTGACCAGTTGTAAAAATTCCTCAGCCGCGAGGGTAATACAAATCATATCGGTCGAGGCGATCGCTGTTTCGCAAGGATTTCCTCGAATTAACCCCGGCCACCCTAAGATTTCCCCGGCCCCCAAGAGTCGTAAACTCATGTGGCGTTGTGTTCTCAGGTCATACCCCAATAAACGGGCTTGTCCCTGATAAATAATCGACACTTGGGTGGGCATTTTTTCCCGTTCAAAGATGGGTTGACCGGTGCGATAACCCAATAGTTGACATTTGGGAAGTACGGCTTTGAGAGCGGATTCTGACAACCGATCAAAGGGACTGGTTTCCTCTAAAAAAGCGCGAATCTGAGTGTGAGATACGGTGGTTGTGGTCATAATACAGAAGACACTGAGGTTTGAAGGGGTTCAAGCGAACCGACTGCCGTCAGTTGTTCACGCAGCCAGGTTTCAAACAGTTCATCAATGAGACGACGACGCATAGACTCGTCTAATTGTGCCGGAATAAACTTTTCAAGACGGATAATCACCATCCATTCGGCTAATGGACGCGGCGCCCACAGTTGTCCCGGTTGACTCACCGACAGCAGTTTACTAATTGCCGGGTGCGGCTGAGACAGAGGGACTGGCCCTAACAATCCTCCAGTGCGAGATTCTGGCCCTTCAGAGTATTCGCGAGCGGCCTCGCCCAGGGATTGTTCTCCTTCTAAAACCCGAAAGTACAGTTCGTGAGCAAGTCCGGAGTTTTTTGTCCGAATCAGAGAATAAACGACATGATCTAGGTTGCTTTTGCGACTGATAAAATAGTTTTCGACCTTGTTACTCCAAGTATTTTGCTTAAATTTTTCGAGCTTTACAGGACGTTCGGCGATCGCTTGTAGATCTTCTGTGGTGAGGTTTTGGCTTTTTAGCCAGGCTTCTTGGGCTTCGCTAGAGGTGAGTTGATGTTGAGCGGCAAATTTTTCTAATGCTGCTTTCTGTTCTTCTGGGCTACATTCTATCTCGGTGATTGCACCATCAATGATCACCTCTCTGAGAAATTGAGGCATTAACTGATAACGCTTCAGCAGCGCTGGAATTTCTTCGCCTTTGATGACGGTTTCTCCGACTTTGTACACTCCTGTCATTGGACTCTCCAACGGACTTGCACTATCCCTATTCATTAAGCTGCGGGACTGCCACAGCAACCCCGAATACCATATAATACTTTCTGTCCCGATAATAGCAGACACAACCGACCCTCAGCGAGGGATTGACCCTGTAATTACCGCTCCGTCGTGGGAATTGCATCGCCCAATTGCCTGGATGCCTGCGAATTGGGCATTGATGTCTGTGAGTCTTCCCAGTCTAGTCTAAGAGTACCCTAGAGTGTCTCTACTTCTGACATCAATCTGACTGTTCCCCTAGAATTCATTAAACAGCTTGGAGTGAGTGTTTTCAGGATGGGCTGAGTTGACGTTGTTATTCAAGGGCTGTTGTTTGGTCTTGACGTTACTGGATTAACTGGAGAAGATTAGAGGTTTTTTAACACAGCTTCCAATTGTTTAACATAGCTTTGACTATCTAGAAAGGGTGGATTTTTTTGGAGATTTTGCTGAATTTTTTGGCGGTATTGTTGGCGTTGTTTGGAGTCGGTGGCGAGTGTTTGACTGAGTTGGATATAGGCGATCGCAGTTGAGCAAATCAATTCCGGAATTTCCAGTTCTCGCAATAAGGCGGCGTTTTGTCGGTGGCGAGGGGTTTGACCTTCGTAAACAACAGGTACAACTCCGGTGAGTAAGGCTTCAACCATTGAGAAGGTTTCGTGACTCGGAAATAAGTCTAAATAGATATCGACTAAACTTAGACATTTTTTCAAATTCGCCCATGAATTTAAGGGCTTAACCATCACAAACCGTTTAGGATCGATTCCTCGTTGGTTGAGATCCGATTGTACATGATGGAAAAACGGGCTAATCAGATGATTTTGGGGGTCTGAGGTTTGGGGAAGTAGGACGAGGATTGATTGAGGAACGGTGGCTAGAATTTGACTCCACATCTGTCTAAATTCTGCCGTGATTGCATTTAGTTGACCACTGACTGCAAATATAACCTTGTCTTCGGTTGCTCCCCAACTCTGGCGAGTCGGTTGTACGGTCGGACTGGGAAGTTGCTCGGGATAACTCCAACAAAATCCTGACCCTTTGAGGCTAATGACTTTCTCTCGGTAGTGTGATTGTTCGCTCTCGGCTTGGGTGAGTTCTCCGGTGAGGATGTAGTCAATGTTGCGAATGCCACTGGTGAGCGGAGTCGCTGTGCTGATTAGTTGTTTGTCCGCAAGTCGGTGCAGTGCTAGTTGAAAAATTGAGTGGGCCCCGGCGGTGACATCAGACCCGAACAGCAGGAAATCAAGGCGATCTTGACGGATGCGGGAAGCGGCTTCATGGAGAGTTTCTGAGAGTTGAATCGGGGGTGTTTTTAAGTGTTGGCATAGTTCACCCAATATACCTTTTTCTATACTAAAACTATACAGTATCAGTTCAAATTGTGTCAAGTCGATTTTTTTAAGAATAGGAATAAGGGCAAAAGTATCAGTGTTAAATCCAATTTTATCGATAACAATTCCCCAAGAAATTTTACTCGAAGGGGAGTTGGGAGATGTAAAATTATGATCAATTTTGTGTCCAGCTTGCTTTAAATAAATTTCAATAATATCTGCACGATAACTGTATAACGTTTTTAAATTCTGGGGGTAAGGAGACAGTTTCCAGGTTTCTCCTTGACTAACTTGACTATAAACAGAAGCAATATACAACCAAACCGGATTTTTTGTTTCGGTCATGAGGTTATGATAAATATAGTCGAGTAAATTGTGCATAAACTCAACAAACTGGTTGATTTCGTCTAATTCTGGACACACTCCAACTCCTGTAAATAAAAACTCCAGAAAATCTTGAAAGATATATTTAGGAATTAAAGCATTTTGATAGTGCAGAGGAAGTTGATACGCTTTTTGATAAAGCATTGCTGCTAACACGACCTGAATTCCTTTAACCTCTTGAAATCCTTGAGCAACTTGTTGAGTTAATCGTTGGACAAATATTATTTCAGAGTCTGTTTGTTGTTCTTCTAGTAAACCACAACCCATTAAAGCCCGATGAGTTTGACCCCAATCTCCTTGATAAGCTTGTTTTAATTGATCAATCGGTAAAGTCAGCCATCGGTGAGCAAGAATTTGACGAATTTGACGCAAATAAGTTTGTATCAAATAATCGACTGGATTTTGTTGATACTGTTTAATCAGGTTTTGAGTTAAGGGAAAATAGTCTGGCGTTTTAGCGACTAACTTTTGAAAAATTTGAGATTTAAACTCAGCATTCAAAAACTGATAGTCTGGATGAAACAGTATCTTTTCATATAGTCTTTGATAATCTTTGAGGTTTTGGCCGACGGAAATATTTTTTTGGGTTTGTTGTTGGGTGTGTATTCTCAAGCTAGAGAGAGTTTGATTGACAAAACCAATTTTATAATGTCCCATAATTCTAAACCATAAATCTCCATCTAAAAGTTGATGAAGATTTGCATCAAAACCCCCGACTTTTTCAAAAACAGCTTTAGGAATTAATACGGTTGTGGGTTCACCAATTTTATTGAGTTGTCCTTTTAAACAGTTAGCATCAGATAAGAGTTCTTGACCAAACTGAATGGGCTTGAGATTTGACCATTGTTGATGAAGATCTTTCCCTCCATTTAAAGCGGCTTGACAGAGAGGATTTGATTGAGAATTTTCATCAATAAAAACTCGCCGTGCAGAGAAGACTAAACCAATTTCTGAATCTTGTTCTGCTAAATAAACTAGAGTTTCAATACAGTGCGGTTCGAGGAGATCATCTTGAAATAAAAACTTGATATATTTTCCTCGTGCTTGGGAAATTGAGAAGTTTAAATTTTCTACTAAGCCATAGTTTGAATGAGGATAAATTTCAAACGGGATAGAGGTGTTTTGTTGAAATGATTGAGCAATTTCTAGGGTTTTATCGCTAGAACCATCATCAGATAGAATAATCTCTAAATGCGGATAGGTTTGAGAGAAAGCACTCTTGAGTGTTTCAGCTAGAAAGGCTTCTCCGTTGTAGGTGGGAATGATTAAACTTACGAGAGGAAATTTAGGATCACTCTGAAGGGTTGATGGTAATATTGGGTTGGTTTTAACATCTGTTTTGGGTGAGGGGGATTGAGTTTTGAGTGGGTGAGTTGTCATCAAGTTGAACAGATCAGTGCTTCCCGTTAGATCAGACAAGCTAGAATGGTCAAAGTGATAATATTGTTTAATGAGTTGAGATTTTTTTGGATCTCCCAGTAGGTTAAATAGGGTATCTAAGCCTAAGTATTGATGAGGTGAACGTTCGACTTTTAAGGCTTGTCTGGCAATTAAAAAATCAGCTAATTGAGGTTCAAGTTGTTCGCCTACATCTAGGAGATCGGGGAATATTTTGAGGAGATTTCTATACACCTCCAGACAGAAGTACCGTTTTAAAGTTTGGGAGAGTTCAAAGTTATGACGAATGATTGTTTCAGGTTTTATTCCACTAATATTAGATTGATGAACTCGATAGTTGACTAAAGCTTCTGGTAAGATATAAAGTTCATAGTTTAGACAAAATCGCACCCAAAAATCAAAGTCAGGAATTTGTCGAAAGCGAGCGTCGTAGAAGCCAATTTGCGAATAACAGTCTTTCCGAATTAGAGAGCTTGTTTGACAGAGACAGTTATCTTTACTAAAAAAGGTGTTTAGCCATTGAAAGCGAGTCCGGTTTTTCTGAATAAAAACTTTGTCGAGGAAAGAGTTAGAAGGGGGTAAATTTTTACCTTGACTGTCAATGAGCTGAGGATAACTCAAAACCGCCTGAAATTGAGGATTTTGATCTAAAAATAAAACTTGTTTTTCTAGCTTTTGTGGAACGAATACATCATCTGAATGTAGAATCGCGATCAACTCTCCTCGCGCTTGTTGAATTCCATAATTTGTGGCTACACTTTCGCCCTGATTTTGTTCAAAGCTAAAGAGTCGAATACGAGGATCGTTGTTTTCTAGAATTTTATCGACGGTTTGATCGGAAGATCCATCATTGACAATAATGATCTCAAAATATTGATAGGTTTGATTAAGAACACTATCGACAGCTTCAGAAATATAGGCGGCTTGGTTATAAGTTGGTATAACAACAGAAACTCGTGGCATAATCAGTAGAGGTAAACTTTAAATCAAAATAAAAATATTGCGTTTAGAGCTTAACAGAGATTGTTTGGGTTCGGTGTCTTCTGTTCAAGATTGATTCGATTTTTATACAGGAGTCAATAGAGCCTGTGAATTCGCAAAAAAACATCAAATTTATGATACAGTAAAAAGAGTTGAGTCCGCTTGCAAGGATTATATTGAGCTGTCCTTGTTGGATACAACGGATTAAGGATTAGATTAAACATTGAGCGTAGTCTGGCTGTTAAATTTATGAATGCAAATATAGCTAGCTCTCCAACTCCAGAAGAACAACGTTTCCATCCGTTCTCCCCTTCTTCTGATTTGCTCGCCTTGTTAAGCGCCAATGCTCAAGTTATTGTGGAAGTTGGATGTCTACCGAACACAACAGCAATTCAGTATAAGCAAATTAATCCTCACTGTTCATATATTGGAATTGTATCAAATTCTCAAGAGGCTGAAGCCTGTCTACATTTTGATCGGGTGATTGTCGGAGATTTTCAGCAGATTGAACTGAAATCTATCGGTTTAGAAGGGGGTAAGGTTGATTGTTTGGTCTATGATAATATTCTCCCATTAACGAAAAACTCGATCCAAATTCTTCAGCATCACAGGAATTGGTTACATACTGAAGGAGAAGTAATCGCTTGTATTTATAATGTACAGTATTGGCGGAAAATTGTAAATTTGTTACAGGGAAAATGGGGAAGTTTTGACGATCAAACCCTGAGTTCACTCGAACAAACTCCCCAACCGGAATTCACCTTAGAAAAAATCCAATATTTATTTCAATCTGCGGGACTTCAAATCTGTGAAATCCAAACTCGCGGACAAAAAGATGAACAATTCCAACAGTTTTTACAACTGATGCAACCGATGATTCAAGCATTAGGTTTAGATGCGAATCGTTTTGCAACTCAAACGGCTGCCGAACGTTATTTAATCCGAGCAACTCGTTCACCTAAACCGCTACGTCGCTTACTCATTCAAACAATAATGATGGCGCCAACTGCTTGTGATCGCGTACGGGTTTTAGAACCAGATCGGTTGACTCAAACTCAACTCGGAACTCGTGCTGTTTCTGCGGTTAAATCTTTTCCGACAGTTGCACCGATACCGGGAGAAGAAAAGGTGATAATTTGGCAGAGAACAATTATGTCTGATCAAGATTATCTCCCCAAATTAAGACAATTCCTCCAACAAGATTATCTGATTATTGCGGAAATTGATGATAATCCACTCCGACGACGAGAATATGCAGAAAATCGTTATTTAAGTTATCGGGGATGTCATGGTGTACAAACCTCAACCGAGGCTTTAGGGGTGTTTTTACGACAACTTAATCCTCATGTCGCTGTCTTTGCAAATCAATTGGCTTATTTACCCTCTCCGCGAGAGTATCAAACAGATGTTGTGACGATATTTTTTGGCGCATTAAATCGGGAAAAAGACTGGAAGCCAATTATTAAAACGTTAAACAAAGTTTTAGCAAAATATCAACAAAAAGTGCGAGTCAAAGTAATCCATGATCGCTTATTTTTTGATACACTCGAAACGCCGAATAAAGAATTTGAACCCTTTTGTAGTTATGAGCGGTACCAAGAGATTCTACATTCTTGTGATATTGGATTATTGCCTCTGGCTGCTACACCCGTTAATTTAATGAAATCAGATTTAAAATTTCTAGAATGTGCAGGTCATGGCGTTGCTGTCTTAGCGAGTCCAACGGTTTATGAAAAATCTATTCTAGATGGAGAAACCGGACTAATTTATCGTACAATTAAACAGTTTGAAACGAAGTTAAACGAATTAATCGTTAATCATACATTTCGCCAACAACTCGCTACCAATGCCTATGAATGGGTACGAAACCATCGGTTACTCTGCCAACATTATCCCGAACGACGCCGTTGGTATCTGCAAATGCGTGATCGCTTACCAGAGTTAAATCAACAATTACGCCAAAGGGTACCGGAATTGTTTGTAGAATAAATCAATATATGGTAATAAGCAATGCGAATTCTATTTACCCTTCCCCATTTTTATCAAGCCACTGACAAGGGAAAACACGCTTCTCTCGATAAAGATCCTCGTCCGCGTATGATTGCATTAAGTATGGCGTTAACGGCGCTACGAGGGTTGTACAGTCAGTCTCAATGTACAATTGATATTGCTAAATGTGTGACACTTCCGGCTAATCAAAGCAACAGAAATCAGATTGATATTGTTATTTGTACGACTCAAGATGCCCATTTGCTGTCTCATATTCCCTTGCCTGCGGGAAGTTTTAAACATCATCAAACTCAGACAGAACCAATGTTATTAGGGTTTGAATGTCAAGCCGTTTTACGGGATTGTTTAGGTCAGTATGATTATTATTGCTATTTAGAAGATGATTTAATTTTGCATGATCCGTGGTTGTTTGTCAAGTTAGGTTGGTTCACTCATCATGCAGGAAATGGATGTTTATTGCAATTAAATCGCTATGAAGTTTCTCCCAATGGTCAAGTCGCAAAAGCTTATGTAGATGGGGATCTTTTACCTCATCTAACGGCTAAGTTTCAAAACGTCCAGGAACAACCGCAATTTGTAGGAAAAGTGATGGAACAGTCGGTGAAGTTTCAACGGGCTTTAAACCCTCATTCTGGCTGTTATTTTTTAAATGCTGAACAGATGGAATATTGGGTGAAACAACCCTATTTTTTAGATCGAGATTGTAGTTTTGTTGGGCCTTTAGAAAGTGCAGCCACACTCGGAATTATGAAAACGTTTAAAATCTATAAACCCGCCCCTAGTCATGCTAATTTTCTCGAAATCCAACATTTTGGAGCTAGTTTTTTGAACTTAATTGGGAAGCAAGTTAAGTTTGTTAGTCTGACAGAGGATTAGGGAGATGGGGAGATGGGGAAGTGGGGAGAAAGATATGTAAGATTATTTTCCGTATTTGATATTACTTCCTGGAGATCTATAAAAAAATAATAGGATGAGCAATGCCCATCCTACTCTTAATTGAATGAAGAATTCGACAGAACTCACTCACTCATCTAGATAAAGATAATGTCAGTCCGAGATAAGTCAGGGCCACGTCCATTTTCCAAACTAAAGCGAGCGACAGTTGTTTCTAGATCTGGGCCTAAACCATCGGGATCATATAACAACACACCGCCTTGGCGCTGGTAAACCAGAACTCCGGTATCAACATCTGCAACCACAGTATTAGCAGTGCTGACATTGGTTCCAGGACTATCGAGATAGGTTTGAGTTGCACCAAGTTCAATCAACTCACTGTCATTCGGGCGTCCAGTGGAATTAAACTCAAAGCCACCGTTAGTACCCGAAGCACGAGTAAAGACTAACTTATCAACACCAATGCTGAAGTCACCAATTAAGTCGGCTAACGTAGTGCCAGCTCCGGTGCTTTGGAAGACTTCTGCTTCAAACTGATAGAAGAAGGAGTCGCTGCCCTCTCCACCGATTAAGGTATCTCCAAAAGAAGGCCCATCTGCTGCGGGGTCGGAGTTGAAGCTACCTTGGAGGGTATCATCTCCATCTTGACCCACCAGAGAATCATCACCTTGTCCACCAAACAGGAAGTCATTTCCACCGCCTGCGGCGATCGTATCGTTTCCAGCTCCGATCTCGTCCAGTGCGCCCAGGTTGTCATTTGTAATTGCAACTTGTGTACCCCCACGCAGGACATCAGCCCCCGCACCGCCTCGGATACTGTCATCGCCGTTACTACCGTCAATAACGTTGTCACCTAAGGTATCAAACAGAACAAAGACTTCGCCTTCAGCCGGTTCGATGTTAAAAGCAGTAATGGTGTCGTTTCCTTCCAGGTTTGCGGAGTCTGTGAGCAGAACATCACTGGTGGAATTGAGGGTAATGTTATCGTTTCCGGAACCGCCTGCAAAGACGTTGATTAAACCAGATGCGGTTTCAGCTTGGGAGGCGCCACTAATGAAATCATCCCCCGCACCCCCAAACAAACTGACTTCGAGTGAAGTCGTTGCCGTTCTAACAAAGCCACTACCATCGAGAGTGTCGTTACCGTCTCCGCCATCCATCAGCGTGAATAAGCCAGACATTAGGTCATCCCCGCCACCGCCAAGCATGACATCGCTTTCAAAGGCAGCAGTTAGGGTATCACTGCCTTCTCCGCCATCGAGGGTACTTTCTCCGGCAAAACCCGGTAAACTGCTGTTGACGCCTTGAGCCGTGAGGACATCTGAGGTCATTGTCATCAGACTGTCATCCCCATCGCCCCCGAAAATGGAATCTTGGACGGCAAAACTTTGAATCGTGTCGCTACCCGCACCCCCATCAAAGATGTTGCTACCTTCACCAAATAAACCAATACCCCCTCTGAGAGAGTCGTTACCCTCGCCCCCTTCTAAAGTTGTGCGGCTGATACCGAGAGTAGACGGTGATGAGGTTGTAAAGCCAATCGCAGTCCGTTCTTCAATCCGGTTTTGAATAATGACAACATCATCACCCAAGTCACCTGCTGCAAAGGTCGTGCTTCCCACCCCAACAACAGAGTCATCACCTTGACCCCCGTAGAGGCTTTCCGACTCACCTGTACCCAAAATTGTGTCGTTACCGAGGTTTCCTGCAACGAAGTTACGACCTTGGTTAACGCCTGCAATTGCAGAGCCGATGTTAATACCAATATTACTACCACCGCCTGCGGTCGAGAACCCGATCAGGTCATCGTCTTTACCTCCGTAGATGGAGTCACCGCCTTGAACACCGCCTAAGATGGTGTCATTACCCGCGTTTCCAAACTGTAGGTTGTTAACGGATAAAGCTAAAATAAAATCTCGGTCAGCCCCACCGTAAAGGCTCGCCGTTGAACTGGCTGTTAGGGTATCACGACCATCGTCGCCAATTGCCCGAGAAACGTTTTCAACAATCAGCGAGTCATTGCCTTGACCCCCGAAAAGTGTATCGTTAGGGCCTCTACTGGTGAGGACATCATTATCTTGGTTGCCTTCAATTTGACTGCCGCCCAAAGTGGCTGAGAGAATCGTGTCATTGCCGATTCCCCCTAAAACCGTATCCGGCTTCACCGCTACTATCGAATTTTGATCCCAAAAATTAGGACCCGAGCCAAGTATTTCATCAAGTCTTGTCGGATTACCTATTTGTGGTTGTGATGTCATTGATTTTTCACTCCTCCGCAATCATGTCAATAAAACCGTTGGGACTACAGACACTGCCTGAGACACCATACTTTGTTCGGCAGTAGTTTAACCTTTCCGCCCTCAGCAAGTCTAGTCCCTGACAACCACTTCTGTCTACTGACTGTCGGTGGCTGTTTATACTGTGAGAGCTTACCCTAAATGTTTTCAAGTTTGACCTTCCTTTAATTGTCTGCTAATCATTTCTCTATAAAGTTGCGTCGGGTACCCAACTGTTGTAGACGCAGTGGGTTTGCTCAAGGTTCCAGTCTATCCGTTGTTATCCCCTCACTACCCGCTCATACTGAGAGTCTGATCTGGCTGATTGACGCCCTTGATACTTCCGGTTTCACTTATTGCGTGTTTGTGACGGTCAGGAACGATTTGCGACTTCCTGAATCAGTTGTAATTGCTGGGGAAGCAGTTTTGCTAAATCATAGCGTTCTAAAACGGTTTGGCGTGCTTTGATGCGGATTTCTGCCATCCTATCCCGGTGATCTAGGACTTCTGAGACGCGATCAGCTATCTGTTTGGGCGAGAAAAAGTCCACTAATAAACCGTTTTCTCCGTCAGTAATGACTTCTTTGACTGGGGACGTATCCGAACCGACAATTAAACAACCTGTAGACATCGACTCAATCATTGACCAGGACAGCACAAATGGCCGGGTTAAGTAAATGTGGACGTCAGAGGCTTGAATTACTTTTAAATATTGGCCGTAAGGCAATGGCCCCACAAAATGAATCCGAGATAAATCTAACGGTATTTTTTTGAGCATATGCTCTTTGTAACTGACCCCATCGGGTAAGGATTTACCATAGCAAACTCGCTCTGACCCGACAACGACTACATGGCAGTTTGGCCGACGTTCCTGGATATACGCGACTGCTTCGATAAATTCGGGAAAACCTCGATAGGGTTCCATTCCTCGGGCGACATAAGTGACCAGTTCCTCGACACCGGATAAGTCACAGTTAGGAAGGACCAGTTTTGCCCCCGGATCGGGTTTAAAGTAGCTGGTATCGACTCCATCATGGAGAACTGAGATCTTACTCTGCAATTGGGAGGGAAATTGCGATCGCTGCCAATAGGTGGGAGATATCCCCCGATCACAGGAGTACAAATCAACCAGGATCGGAGTATTTTTAATCCGAATACGGGCCATATCATCAACGGTCAGGGGATCGGCTGGATCAAAGTCCGCATCCGATCCTCGACTGTGATAGAACCATTCAAAATAACATAGCAGGGGTGTATCGGGAAAGGCTTCTTTTGTAAATAATGTTGGCCCCCACCCCGAATGACCACAGATAATATCGGGGACAAACCCTTTGGCTTTGAGTTGTTCGGCCATTCTAAATACCCCTTGTCCATGCAACACAGCACTTTCTAAGGCGCGAACGTATTGATGGGTTTGGGTACTGGGATCGCGAGAGGGTTTAAATAAGGCTTTACGAACTCCGGGAATTTTCCACTCTGGACGTTCGTTTTTTGTCCCAAATACAATTTGATTTTTCGGGTCAGCCCCTAATGCGGTGATAATATGGCGATATTGAGCAGGGAAGTTAGGATGTAAAAATAAGGCTCGCATGGTTCATGTAAAATGGATCTTGAATTGATACTCATTACAAATTTCAGCACAATCGATGCAAATCCCTTAAAATTCTGCGGGTGCTCGACAGATCCACACACAATCTCTCGGGATAGTTTGAGTATCTTTGAGTAGAATCTCATAGTTTAGATGAGTGAGAAACTTTTCCATAATTGAGTCAGTCATTACTGAAAATGACGTTCCATGTCTGCGTCCTAAAAGATTTTTATCCCAATCATTTAGAAATTTATTCCACCCTAATTCACTCAAAATATTGGTATGGTGAAAAAGACATAAGCGATCGCCCCGCATGAGCTGAGGAATTTGGGTTAGATAATTAAAAATATCTCGCGGCTCAATATGTACCATCGTATCGTAGCAGAAGCAGAAATCAATTGAGCCAGGGTTAATCCCCTCTAACTTTAAACCATCTAGTTTGACATAACTGACTCGTTCTTCACCTAAGCGATCGCGGGTTGTTTTCAACATCTGAGTTGAAATATCTGCACAAATCAAACTCTGACAATATTTTAACAATAATGCGGCTGTTTTTCCGCCCCCAATTCCGATTTCTAAAACGGTTTGATGGGATTGAATATAAGGCGCAATAAACTGGTTTTCAATTAAGGCTTCATATTCGGCTAGAGATTGAGCGGCACCGGCGGCTAACCCAATCCATTCATCACCCGGATAACTATACTCAGAATCGGTAGGCCAATTTTTAATATAATCATCCCAAGCCCCTTCATAATCAATTTTTGAATCGTTTATCATTGTTTTTTTTAGTTGAGTATTAGACGTAAATAAGGAAGTAGAAGTTCTTTCTAAAACTGCTCTGCTGGAGGAGTCTTCTTCCTCTGATTTTGGTAATTGTTCTTCTTGCCAGCCAAACCCTTGACCTAGAAATTCTACCAGTTTATCATTATAGGGTTGAAAATATTCGCTCAGGTGTTGCCGAATTTGTGGACTGACTTGTGGATAGGCACCGACATTATATTTTTTGTAATTGGGAAGTTGATAAGTAGGTAAACCCAAAAACTCAAAGACTTGATTCACACGCTCTGAACATTGGCTCAAAAAATCTTCACTTTTGAGGATTAAAAATTGTTCTCGGCTAAATAAGTTCATCCAGTTTTGTAACTGTTCACTATAAATTCCTCGGGAAAGGTACGAATAATGTTGATGGTTATAGCTATAATAATTTTCGTCAGCGAGGAGTTTTTCAAGTTCTCCCTGAAGTCGTTGGGGTTCTTGAGTAATTGCTTCTTCTAAGGATAACATTTCATAGCCCAAATTCACTTCCCAATAGTAATGAGAAATTGCTCTGTCTACAGGATTTCTCAACAAAACAATAAATTTCATGTGGGGAAAGTGTTGATAAACCCGTTCGGGAACACCAGGATGAAAAAGATAATAGGGCGTTCCTTCTCCTGTCCATAAGAGGTTACCATCTGCTGAAGTAGGAAATTGAGTGTGATACCAGTCTATTCCTTTTTGATAGTGTAAGCTAAAAAAATGAATTTCTTTTTGTACCGCAGAGATAATCTGAGGATGCTGACAGAGATAATTATAAAGGGAATTTGTTCCGCCTTTTTGAGTTCCTAAAATCATAAAATGAGGCGGTTTTAGGCGTTCATACGAATTCATATTTGACGAGTTCAAGTTGTTCTCCTTACTCTTTTTTTAGACTAATTTTTATCAAAATATCCTTCCTAAAACTTCTTCGGACGCAAGATACACAAACAAAAATCAGATTCTAAACTCCCTGGAATTTCCATTAAAATTTCTTCAAATTCTAACAACAACCGGACAATCGTTTCTCCCTTCGGTTCACCCGGTAACAGTTGAGCATGATTTAAAAGCGGATAGAGAGGATGTAAAATTCCACCCCCAAAAGGATTATAAACTTCGATGTCGAAATAATATTCAAGAAACGGTAAAATCAATTTAGAACGAACCGCTTCCGAGGGGTCAGTATTAAAGACTTGATAGATGGTTGGGTTAATAAATTCGTCGTGCAGTCCCGAACGCAATAGTTCGTTAAAACAAGCATACAAACGATTAATTAACTCGACTTTTTTGCGATTGTAAATGCAGTAGTTATCGCCGACATATTCATTGACGATAAAATATCCTTCGGGGTGTAAGGATTGATGAACAATTTCTAAAAACCGCTCAATTTCTTTGACATGATGCAATGAACCCGAACAAAACGCAATATCGTATTTCTTCCCACTATCGAGACTGAATGTATTAAAATCGTCTGTATAGAAGTTGACTTTTACTCCCGCAATTTCCGCCCGACGTTTTGCCATATCTAGGGAGGCTTCGGAGAAGTCAAACGCATCAATTGTTTTGGCAAATTTTGCTGTCGCCAGGGTGACTTCATGGTTTCCCATTCCACATCCCAAGGATAATAAATTATTAAAGCTTTTTCCAGCAAAATAATCTTCTATCAACCATCGTAACCAATATTTTTTCGTTTGACCTCCCGACATTCGCTGATGAATCGTATCCTCAATAATGGGGTTTGATATCCATTCACTCGCACTCGCCGCCGTTGGGTTTGCTTCCCAATAACTTTTGTCTTGGGCGGGTTTTGTGGGTTGTGAAACGGGTTCGGGTGTTGACAGAGGTTGAATAAATTCTGCGGGGGAAAGGGTTTGATGGGGGTGGGGATTAATAAAGTAGGCTTCCTCAAAAACTTGATAGTATTCCTTTGTCATTTCCTCGAAACTATTTAACGAGGCGAGAACATATTTTCCATTCTCAGCAAGACGTTGACGTTCAGCATCATTTTCTAACAGTTTAATCAATTTTTCGGTTAATTCTTCGGGCTTATCAGGTGTGTAAAATAAACCATTCACTCCCGGTTTTACTTGTTCAGAAATCCCAAAAACGGGGGTTGTAATAATGGGTAAATTATACGCCATTGCTTCAAGAATCACTCGCGGATAACTTTCAATGCGAGAAGTACAGACAAAAATATCTGCCGCTTGGTAATATTTTGGCGTTTCTGGTGTTTCAGGAATAATAGAAATTTTAGACTGTAAACTGGGGTTTAATTGCTTGACTAATGTCGCCAATTGTGTACTGTAAACGCTCGGGCGATCGCCAACAATAAAACAACGGATTCGGTTATAATATTCTGGGGATAATAGTGCTAAAGCTTTGACTAAATCCTGCTGACCTTTACGTTCACAAACCGTTCCAACTAACAGAATAACAATTTCTGAGTCTTTAACTTGTAGTGCTTCTCTTGCTTCTGTACGGTGCCATTGTTCAGCCACTAATTTACATCGTTCCACATCCATTCCATTGTGAATGACAGTGAAATTGTGATGACTATTTAAAGGTAAATAAACATTTCGGGTTGCATCCGCCACAAAAATGACCCGATAAGGATAACGGAAACATTCTAACGCTCGGGCGGCAATTTCTGCACCAAACCCATTAAAATAAGTTTGCCAAGCCTCACTTTCATGAACATTCCAAATAGACGGAACTCCCATTTTTTGGGCGCAGTCTATCATGAAAAAGTTTTCTAAAGTATTGGCATAAACCACATCATAACAATTGAGTTGTATTTGTTCGGCAAAATCAGTCAGGGCGAGGTCATATTGTTCCTGTTGATAGATATTAATTAAAGGATGGTCTTGCAAAATCACCGTAATGCCTTTTTCTTCATAGGCTTCTCGCAACGGCCCATCATTGACACAAAAAATAACGGGTTCTATTTTATCTTGTTCTGCCAATTGTACCGCAATTTCATATTGATGTAACGGTGCGCCCGTGTATTCTAAAGCGTTGCTACACATCAACACTCGGGGCTTAATTTCTACCGGGGGATTTTGTATATTAAACCGTCGGGGTTGAATGTGAAACCATTCGTTATCTAGGGATAAATGATGGCTGTAATAAGGGTCAATTTTATCGGCATATTTTTGACGGAAATGAGCGACTTCTTTCGGGTCATCTTTAAACCCTCTGGATGTTCCTTCTTTGTGTAATAATTCCGCTTCTGCACAATAAACACAGCGATAATTTTGTTCGGTTAAACGATAACCGTAGTCGGCATCATTATAAGCAACGGCAAAGTTTTGTTCATCAAAACCGCCCAAGTCTAAAAACAGTTGACGGGGCGTTAACAAACAAGCCGCAGTTACCGCAGAATAGTTTCGCACGACTTTAGAATAAGCTAAATATCCAAAATAATCTCGATGAGACAGTTTAAACGCATGACCTGCAAGTTTGTGGTGTAAACCGTGAATAATTCCGGCGTGTTGAATATGGTCATCGGGGAAAATTAATCGCGCCCCCACCGCCCCAACTTTTTCAAACTGAATATAACCCATCATCTGACTTAACCACTGGGAAGAAAGAATCTCGGTGTCGTTGTTTAAAAATAAAACATAGTCAGTTTGAGTGTGTTCAACTGCCCGATTATTAATCGCAGCAAAACTAAATTTACCGTGACGATTAGCGACTCTGAGAATAGAAATTTTTGGTTCAGTTTCAGCCAGAGCAATCCAATCCAAATATTCTAAAGTTTTGGGGTCGTCGCTTTCGTTATCAATAATCAGAACTTCATAGTTTTGATAGGTCGTTTTTTCTAACAACGATTTCAAACAAGCTTGTAATAAATTAAGCTGATTTTTCGTGGGAATAATAATCGTGACATCCGGCCCATTATCGGTGAATGCAGGGGAGAAAATTCCCAAACTTTGTTTAACCGCCCAATCCGGTTGATATACTTTCGCCTCTGTTTCTCGACGGTCTAAGGCTTCTTGAACTGCTAGACGACCCGCTTCAAAACTCGCGGGTTTGGCTGCCCCTGAAATAGCGGTGGAACCGGGGGCTGTTCGCCAGTGATATAAAACTAAAGGTAAATGAGCAATATGACGAGCATTTTCTGTTATTCTCAGGGCTAAATCATAATCCTGTGACCCTTCAAATCCTAACCGCATTCCGGCAACTTCTTCAAACCGTTTGCGCCGCAGAACTAACGCATGACCCATATACATATAAGATAACAGTAATTCCGGCGACCAATCGGGTTTAAATTGGGGTGCGAACCGTTTGCCTTCGGTATCTATTTTGTCGTCATCGGTATAAAGAACGTCGGTTTCGGGATGTTCGGCGAGGTAAAGGGCAATTTCTCCTAACGCATTGGGGGTGAGTTCGTCGTCGTGGTCGAGTAAGAGTATAAATTCCCCGGTTGCCAGCACAGCGGCCGAATTGGTGGCGCGACTAATATTCCCGTTTTCGGGTCTAAAAATAACTTGAATTCGCTCATCTGCTTCGGCAAATTTATTCAGAATTTCGGCAACTGTGGGGTCGGTACTGCAATCATCAGCGATGCACAATTCCCAGTTAGAATAAACTTGGTTAATTACACTTTGAATGGCTTTTTCTAAGAATTCAATTGGGGGATTATAAACGGGCATCACCACCGAAATTTTGACCAATTTTTCCGCCGAATAAGTTTGCAGTCGAGTGTTTAAATCTTCTAAACTGCGTTCAGTCCATTGGTTTGCACTTAACCAAGCCTCATAAGGGTCGATGGGTTTGGGGAGTTCAAAGCCGGAAGGGAGGAGGGCGAGGTCAGTGGTGGCCTTGCTGGTGCGGTACATCATCCGCATTTGACGAATAATGGCTGGAATTTCGTTCGGTAGGGGAATGATACGGCCCAGGCGTTGCTTGCGTTCGGCGGCCCGTTGGCGAATGGCCCCGACAAATTCTGAAACCTGTCGCATTTTGGCCGAACTTTTGGCGGCGAGTCCATAGCGCCTTACAGTCAACGGTTGACTAAAGCTGTAAGTAACGGTTTCTCCGGTTTCTAACTCGGCTTCTAATACCACCGCCCACTGACCTACAGGCACATCCATCAAAACTTCAAACCCACTATTTGCACTCCCTGGCCAGTCGGGAAAGACTTCGCCCACATCCCGACGTTGCAACCCATAGGCACATTGCATGGAACGTTCGCCACAGTTTAGGGTGAGTTGGGTGATGCGATATTCGGGATGACAACACCAACCTGCAAATAGAATTTGTCCGGGTTTTTGTTGTTCAAGAGTGGGAACATCAAGGGAGGCTTGGAGGGGGGAAACGTGTAGGGAATAGGTGGCGAATTTTTTCCATTTTCCGTTGCGAGTTTGGAGTTCTAAATTAACGTTATGATTGCCAACGAATAGCGGAATTTCAATTCTAAATCCACAATTTTTAGCGGATTCTATCCAATCAAATTGTTGGGCAACATCTAAGCGTTCAATTCCATAAACACCTGTCACGATTTCCGAACCTATTTTAGCTCGAATTCCGGTAAAATCGCGCTTTCCAGTATAAAAACACCAGCCTTCTATTTGGGTAAATGTATCACCGTTACCGACAAATTCCCATTGATTGGGTGTATCGAGGGAATAAATATATTGAGGTTTGAGTGTGCGACGAGACAAGCGTTTAAGGTCAACCCATTTTTCTCGGATTTTCCAAAGTTTAGAAGATTTAATTGCCGTAACTTCGCCTTGAGTTTGAATGAGTTCAAGTTGGGTTTGACCGAGTTCATTTTCCAGGCTATAAATTTTGTTTAGAGATTCTTGAAAACGGGCTTGAGACTCGAGTAAATTTTGCTGAAATGTTGCGGTTTGGTGTTGACGCTGACTGAGTTGAGTTTCGGCATGGGCGAGTTGAGTTTCAGTCTGAGTGAGTTGAGTTAGGGTTTCTTGGTATTGAAGTTGAATTTGTTCGAGTTGTCCTTGTGTTTTCCCAAGTTCTGTTTCTGTTACTGTTAATTTATCTGCGGCTTCTTGAAAGCGTTTTTCCCAGTTTTGGGCGTGTATTTCTGCCCCATGTAACTGATTTTGGGTTCCGACCAGTTGTTGTTGGGTTTGACCGAGTTTTTCTTCGACTGTTGTGAGTTTTTTAATCGCTTCTTGACGGGTATTTTCGGCGGTATTCGTTTTGAGTTGGGCTAGACCGAGTTCTTCTTCTGTTGTAATCAGTTTATCTAAGGTTTCTTGATAGCGAATTTCAACGCCATCAAGCTGAAGTTGGGTTTGACCCAGTTCGGTTTCGGTTGTAACTAATTTATCAACGGCTTCTTGAAATTTATCTTCCCATTGTTCAATATCAATTTGAAGCTGTTCGTTTTCTTGAGTTAATAATTTTTTGTCTTTTTCCAATAAACGAATTTGTGACCAATCTTTAAACACCCAAGTTAAAGAGGTTGATTGGTTTAAAACTTGTGACTCTACCGGGGTTAACCCACGACTGAGATTTTCAGCTAATGCTTCGAGTTGTAAATAAAGGTCGATAGAATCTGGAAAACATTGCTTAATCAGTTGAGGTCTGGGAGTCGCTAAAATATTGTCAACTAATAAAGTTGGGTCAAAATTATCTTCTGGAGGTGTGGGTAAATCCAGGTTGAATTTAGTATTAATTGCTTGAATAAACTCTTGCGGTTTGGTTCCAACTTTATAGACATTTACTAATAAACTTTGCTTGTGATTTTCTTGATAAAAATCGAGAACCTTTTTGTTGTAATACATCCACATTTTTACCGCCAATTCTGGAGATTTTATCAGCGTTAAATCAGTAGAACGGCGATAAAGAGAATCAACAACTTCCCAGGGAGAACGATAAACAAATATAAAATGAGCAGGCGGCAGCATTTCCTGCCAAAAGTTTAAAAATAATGTTGTTCTCGGGTCTTTCCATCCCCAAGGATGCTGAGAATATTGGTTGTTTTGAATTAAACTTTCAGCTTGTTCAATCTGCTGTGAATTTAGGTAAATATTCGACTGAAATGTACACCCCAACTCATCAATATTATGGTCGTGTAAAACTCCCTTGTGAAATTCGACAAAATCGACATTTTCAAAATGTCCTTTAACATTGCCATAATTTGCTCCAACAAGGCGTTTCCCAATATTAACGCCCAAACGTTGTAGTAAAGATGCCGTCAGAGAAGTTCCGGAACGGTGCATTCCAGTAACAATAATAATCGGTGAGTGACTTTCAGCTTTCTCCATCGTTTTTAGGTGATTTTTCAAAAGTAACTAATAATCCTTTTTTCTCCCTCAAATCCTTTTTAATCAATCGTTATCCGATAAACCCATAGCACGCCTCAGTTTAAACCATTTTGTCCTCAATTTCCAAAATTTACTACTTTCCATCGCCTGAATGCGGTTTTGTGCCTGTTCAAGCAGAACTTGATGGGATTCTAGTTGCCCTTGACATTGACCCACTTCCGTTTCAGTTTGTGTGAGTTTCGCTTCACATTGTCCGAGTTGGGCTTGCACAAAGTCAAGTTGTGTTTCACATTGTCCGAGTTGGGCTTGCACAAAGTCAAGTTGTGTTTCCCTCTGCAAGAGTTCGGCTTGGGTTTGTCCTAGTTTTTCCTCAGTGTCAGTCAACTTTACTTGAGACTGTTCAAGTTGAGTTTGAGTCTGATGTAATTGGGTCTGAGTTTGGTCTAATTTTACCTGCTTTTGTTGCAGTTTGACTTGCATTTGGTGTAAGTCCGTTCGCCATGAAATCAGATGAGTGTGCCATTGGGTTTGAGGAATGAGTGATTTCACAAAATCGGTTTCTATAATCCATTCCAAACCCGCAAAATTCACGGCTCGAATGATGAGAATATCTTCGGGTGAAAACTGATGATTGTTAATTTCACAAGACCAACCGGAATATAATGCTTCGGGTCGATTAAAATGCTGCACTAAATCGGGTCGTTCAGTCTGAGGTTGACAGTGTTGAATCAACTGATTATTGACTATCATTTGAATTGTTTTAACTTGACTATTGGGATTAAAATCAACCGCCCAACCTTCTAGATAGAGATTACCATTGGGTTTAAGTTCACAAATATCTAAATAGCCGAGAGGATGATAGTTGAAGTTTATTTCTGTTAAACTATTCTGTTTTTTTTGAGTGACAACATACAAATCTTGATAGTTACTCAATCCTTTTTTGACGCGGGAAATAGTGGCTTGATTTTGACTCACTTTACCTATTAATTCGTGAATGTAAGATTCAGTCACATAGGTTGTCCCGTATTCATTCCGGTCAAGAAACTGACTCTCACTACTTTCGATTGAAAAGACAATTCCTTCGGGTAACATTTTGACCTGTGAAGGCATAACAGCCTCATCTAACACACTAAAAATTAGTAAGCCTTCAGGAGTTAAAAGGTCATAAAGTCGCTGCATCCAACGAGTGAAAGTTCGCTGAGGCATATGGCTAAAAAATGAGCCTGCATAGATACAATCAAATTTTTTATCACTCGGATAATCTTCAGGTTCACGAGTAGAAACAATACCATTCACCCCAAAGGTTTCTCTCTGAAACTGAACCGCATTGGCATAAATATCCGATACCCAAACCTTTTCGGGAGGGATTTCTTGAATTAAAAATCGGGTCGAACGTCCATAACCACAAGCAAAATCTAGAAAAGAATCAACTTGAGCAAAACTGCCAAAGTGTGTATTAATAATTTGTCGGATAGAATCAATAATAGAACGTCCTAATAAATAATAATAGACTAAAGCGCGATCACTATTGCGGTCTTCTGACTCATCCAACTGATACAAATACATTTCATCGTCGGCTGCAATTTGAGGCTGAAAGGTTTGGGGCGAGTGGGCGAGATGTTGAGTTATAGTCTTAACAATGGGGTTATTCTCTACAAAACGATTGTTTTCCATAGTTTGTTTTAAGGTTAAATGTTTTTTGAGGTTTTATATTTATATTGATATTTTTATCTTTTGAGAACAGTTCCTAACGCTTGTTGAAGTTTTAGCCATTGGGTTCTCAGTTGCCAAAACTTGCTACTTTTCATGGCTTTAATTTCATCGTTTGATTGTTTCAATAGAAACTGACTAGATTCAAGGTTAAACTGACAATTCCCCAATTCGGTTTCAAGTTGTGTTAATTTATCTCGGGCTTGGGCTAGGGTTAATTCTGTAAATTCGAGTTGAGATTGTGTTTTTTGTAATTTAGTTTTATACTGCTTTAACTGGCTTTGAGTTCGAGAACGTTCCTCTCGCCATTGAGTTCTCAGGATCAAGTTTTTAACAGTTTCTACAGCAATAATCCATTCAAGTCCTGCTGTATTTTTTGCCTTGATTAAAACAATATCTTGAGGTGAAATTAGATTTGAATTTATTATACAATTCCATCCTGATTTAAGGGCTTGAGAGGTTTTAAAATATTCGACTAAATCTGGACGTTCTATTGAAGGCTGACAGTTTTGAATGACTTTGTTATTGACAATCATTTGAACGGACTCAACAGAACCATTCGGGTTAGAATCTATCGCCCAACCTTCAAGCTGAATGTCTCCAGTTGGGGTGATGTTACAAGCATCTAGATAACCTTGAGGATAATACTTAAAGTTTAATGTCGTAAAATCTTGATTGGGCTGAGGGGTAACTACATATAAATCTTGATAGTTACTTAATCCTTTTTTTATCCGATAAATCGAGGCTTGATTTTGACTAATGTGATTAATTAATTCGCGAATATAAGTTTCATTCACATAAGTTGTACCATAATCATTGCGGTCAAGTAACTGACTTTCGCTACTTTCAGTTGAAAAGAGAATTCCCTCTGCTGACATTGGGGTATATGACGGTAAAGTTTCCTCATCTAATACACTAAAAATGAGTAATCCTTCAGGATTTAATAAATGATAGAGTTGCTGCATCCAAGGTTTAAAGGTTTGGGGCGGCATATGACTAAAAAACGACCCCGCATAGATGCAGTCAAACTTTTGCTGAATTTGATAATCTTCGGGGTTGCGAGTCGAAATAATACCATTCACCCCAAAATATTCAGTTTGAAACTTCACCGCCTCGGCATAGATATCGGATGCCCAAATATTTTTAACTGGCATTTCTTGAACCAAAAACCGCATCAAGCGACCGTATCCACAGGCAAAATCGAGAAAGGATGAAATTCGTTCAAAACTGCCAAAATAGTGATAGATAATTTGTTGGATAGAATCAAATAATGTCCGACCCAAGCTATAATAATTCACCAGAGCTTGATCAATGTTCTGATCTTCGAGTTCATCAAAGTGATACAAAAACATCTCATCGGCGGCGGCAATTTTGGGCTGAAAAGTTTGGGGATAGCGAGCCAAATGCTGAACTAAAGTTTCAACAATAGGATTATTTTCAACAAAACAATTGACTTCCATAGCCGAAATTTTGATTAACGATAATTAAAGATATTGTTGTATTTCTTGTTCCGGTTTAACTTGACCCGAAGTTACGGTTAATTTAGGTTCAACGAGTAAGTCTACAACTCCCGTACCGCAAGAACTTTCACAAGGTTGAACTCTAAACATGGCGACATCAATACATCGGTCAAGATAGGTAAATTCGCCCTCTACAATTCCCGATACTCCGGCATTTAAAAAGTAAACATCCGGTGCCAGTAAACATTTAAACTTGAATTCTAACACGAGTTGGGTTTCGGGTTCGATGTGTTTAATAAATTGGGATGAAGCGAGGAAAGAAGCACCTGCAAGTTCAAACCCACTGACGGTTTTTACCAACATTCCAAAGCGGACGTGTGAGGCGGCTTTTTGAAAGTCTACGGTGTAGGTATAAACATAATCATTCCGAGCGATAATATGATTAACTCGTTCCCCTTTCGGAGTCGCAATATAAGGATCACGAATTTCGGCACCGCGAGAAGGATAATGAATAGGATTATCCGGTTTTAATTTGGCGTCATAATAGTCATAGTAATCTGCTTGTTTAGACTCAGTGTGCTGAGAGTTGGCTTGACTGCGGTGATATTTTTTCCACTCTACTTTTTGAAACACTTCCTGGGGCTTAAAAGACGCTTTCAGATGCCGAATTTCTTCTCGTAATCGTTCTGATTCGGTGGCATCGGCGTAGATCATTTTTTGATACTTTGATATAATCATTTTAGGGCTATGTTCGAGCAAGATTTCACCCCGATCCATCAAAATAGCAGAATCACAAAGTTGAGTCACAGAGGAGGCTGCGTGAGAAACAAAGAGAATTGTTCCGCCTCGGTCTTGTATTTCATGGATACGACTAAAACATTTGCGTTGAAAGGCTTCATCCCCCACAGAAAGGGCTTCATCGACCACTAAAATATCAGGATCAGAACTGGTAGCGACGGCAAATGCTAATCGCACATACATTCCGCTAGAATAGGTTTTAACGGGTTGATTGATGAAGTCTCCAATGTCTGCAAAGGCGACAATTTCATCAAATTTTTCTTCAATTTCCTGATGCTTTAGCCCCAGTAATTGACCGTTAAAAAACACATTTTGTCGTCCGGTAAATTCGGGGTTAAATCCACTTCCAAGTTCTAACAAAGCCGAAACTCGCCCCTGAAGTTCTACACTTCCTGTCGTTGGGGTCAGCGTGCCGACAATAATCTGAAGTAGGGTACTTTTTCCCGAACCATTTCGACCGACAATGCCTAAAGTTTGCCCTTTATAAACGTGTAGATTAATCTCTCGCAACGCCCAAAATTTCTCAGCGAGTTGCTGATGGGGCAAAAAAATCTCCTTAAGTCGGTCAACCGGATGTCGATACCGCTTAAAACACTTGGAAACGTTACTAACTGAAATTGCAATTTCGGACATTCGTCGTTTACTAGCTACCGAGACATCGTAATCGGTTGTTGTGTGAAAAAAACGATTGGCAATTACAAAACATCTGCAAAAGCCGGACGCAAACGTTTGTAGACCCACACACCGCCATAGAATATAATGATAGAGACGATAGAAGCAGTGGCAAGTTCTCCCCAATGCTCAATCTGACCCTTGAGTACGATATCACGGTAGGTTTCAGCAAGTGCCGTAATCGGATTTAACCAAAACACCCAAACCTGCCAAGCTTCGGGAATTTTAGAAGCGGGATAAACAATCGGAGTCGCATAAAACCAGAGATTGAGAATCACACCCAAACTTTGAGGAATATCTCGCAAAAAGACCGTTAAACCTGCGCTTAGATATCCTAAACCTGCGGTGAGGAGAAGTTGAGGAATCCAAACCAAAGGTAACAGCCACAAACTAATCGTTGGTTCCGGGACAATCACTAAAGTTAACCCGACCAAAGCCACTAGCCCAAAGCTACTCTCGATAAACGCAGAACAAATCGGTACCAAAGGAAGCAGTCCCAATGGAAACACCACTTTTTTGACTAGGTTAGGCTGTCCCACAACAGAAGTCGTGGCTTGCGTCAGTCCGTTGGTAAAGGCTAACCAAGGTAACAATCCTGCAAATAACCACAACCCAAACGCCAGCTTATTATCAGCCGGAACCCCTTGAATATCAAGTTTGACTTGCAGGACGATTGAAAAGACATAGGTAAAAATCAGCAGTTGGACAAGCTGATTGAGAAGCGGCCATAAATTCCCTAAAATGGAACCTTTATAGCGGGCTTCCAAGTCTCGTCGTACTAGGGTAATCAGTAAGTTCAGTTTGATCGACCACTGATTCTCTAGCAATTGTCGGCGGAGGACAACGCTTTTCATAGATCTGACCAATTTCTGTTTCCTCGTCCACTACACACACACCACGACTAGATTATCCTCAGACCCGTTCCTGAAGTTTGCACCCAGAATCGGCGACGATGGAAAACTGTCAGCATTTAGCTTAGTCTATAAGTGTGCCACATCAACGTAACTTCTGGGTCATTGTCCATAAAAAAACACCCCACGATGGGGGTGCTAACTTCTACAACAGAGGTTTATTGAACAGTCAATTTCCTACACAGGGCTATAGGTCGCTGGGTTGTTGAGGTTCAGTCCGACTTCATCAGCCAAACGGTTCAGCATCGACTGTTCACGCTTCATTTCAGAGCGTTCGTGCTTTAAAATTAGAATTCGGGATTTCTCTGCAATGGTTAGGGGAGCTTCTGTCGGGCTTTCCGTAGAGACGGAATTATTGCCATATTTAACCCCACGATAGGTGAGATTGTGACTCGGTTGCAAAATTGGGGGTTTCTTCATGTTGCAAAAACGCCAGTCTTGTCCCCGATATTTTCCGGCGACTGCTCCAGTTGAAGTGGCTACTTCCGGCGGATTGTATTCGTAATCTATTCCACGATAGGTCAGTTTCATCTTGATCGCCTCTCCTTTTTAATGCGATGGGTTGACAAAGTGAGGCGCGTTCCTTCGGGAATGATGATTTCCCTACTTCCGTCTCTCCTATCTCGATGATTTTCCTGACTATACCTAGATCAGCGTTCTCCAGATCAGAGAGATGAACGTTTTCTTTTTTCTGTCTGTATCTATTGTTACGCTTTTTTAGAAAAATGTCAAGTGTCTATCACTTTTGCCGGAAATAGGCAGAAGGCAAGAAGCAATATCTCCCTACCTCCCAACCTCTCCAACTCCCTATCTAGTGGGCGCAACCATTACCGTGATAATCATCGCTATCATAGAAACCGTTTTTGGTGCCGAAGAACAAACAGGAAATCGTAAATAAAACGGTTAATCCTGCCAAAATCAACTTAACTTCCATGGGAAACCTCCAGTAATGAATACCAATTTTAATGAGATTGTAGACGCGACTTGGCTATCTCGTCCATCTCCTACCATAGCGTTAGAATTATTGGGTTGTACTGTGGTGCGACACCTTCCCAATGGTGAACAAATTCGGGGCGTGATTGTGGAAACAGAAGCTTATACCGAAGGTGATCCGGCTTGTCATGCTTACCGCAAACGTACCCCTCGCAATACTGTCATGTTTGGGCCGGCGGGGATGAGTTATGTTTATTTAATCTACGGAATGTACCACTGTTTAAATATCGTCACAGATGAGGATGGAATCGCCAGTGCCGTGTTAATTCGGGCTTTAGAATTGTCTTCTATTCCTGAGTTTCTTCAACAAGATTTAAACTTCCCGGTAAAAAGCGATCGCCACCTTAAGAAACCCTTAAAAAAAGATAAATTTTCTCGTCTGGCTGCGGGGCCGGGAAAACTCTGTCGAGTGTTAAAAATTGATCGCACATTAACCGATTTACCTTTGCATCCCGACGGGCCTTTATGGTTAGAACATCGAACACCTACATTTCAACAATCAGTTAATAGCGGTAAAATTCAGTTTGTACAAACCACCCGTATTGGTATTACTCAAGGAACCGATTTACCTTGGCGGTGGTATATTGCCGACTGTCCGGCTGTGTCTCAGTGTTAATTTAAGTCTTTTATTCTCAACTTGTCATTGAGAGTACAACAAAGTATTTTCTGTTTGACTATTATTCTTGCATTAACTCAATGATGAATGTAAATTGATGAAAATTGGAATAATTCGAGAAGGAAAAGTCCCCATTGATCGCCGTGTTGCCCTTTCTCCCCAACAATGTCAAGCCGTCAAAGAAAAATTTCCCACTGTAGAACTGATTGTACAAACTAGCCCAATTCGTTGTTTTACCGATACCGAATATCTACAACAGGGTTTAGAGGTTCGTGAAAATGTGAGTGATTGCGATATTTTATTGGGCGTGAAAGAAGTTCCAATTTCAGACCTAATCCCAAATAAAACTTATCTATTTTTTTCTCATACCATCAAGAAACAACCCTACAACCGCCAACTCTTACAAGCGATTTTAGATCAAAATATTTGTTTAATCGATTATGAATGTCTCACCAATGAAAGGGGAAGTAGGGTGATTGGCTTTGGTCGATATGCAGGAATTATTGGTGCCTATCACGGTTTGGATGCTTACGGAAAACGAAATCATCTTTATCAACTTAAACCCATTTTAGACTGTGTGGATATTAACGAGATGAAAGCCGAATTAGCAAAAGTGAAACTTCCGGCGATTAAAATCGCAATTACTGGAGGTGGGAGAGTCGCCACAGGAGTAATGGAAATCTTAAATTTAATTGGAACTTCATCGGTAAGTCCTGCCGATTTTTTAACGAAATCTTACCCCGAAACAGTTTATACTCAACTAAATTCAATAGATTACAATAAAACCCCCGATGGTTCTCCGTTTATTGAAGCAGATTTTTTTCAATATCCCGAACAATTTGAAGGGGATTTTTACAAATATACTCAAGTTACAGATTTACTCATTGCTGCGGCTTATTGGCATCCGGATTCTCCCGTGTTATTGACCCCTGAAGACATCCAAACTTCGGGCTTTAAAATTCAAGTAATTGCAGATATTACCTGTGATATTGAAGGTTCAATTCCTTGTACAAAACGCACTTCTACTTTAACCGAACCCTATTTTGATTATAATCCTCACACTCAACAATTAGAACCCGCCTTTTCCCAAGACAAAAATTTGACAATTATGGCGGTTGATAATCTTCCCAGTGGACTCCCCCGTGATGCTTCAGAAGACTTTGGAAACCAACTGATAGAAAATATTTTTCCTTTTCTATTGGAAGAAGATTCTATACAAATGATTGCACGGGCTACAATCGCTAAAAATGGAACGCTAACGCCACCTTTTCAGTATTTACAAGACTATACCGAGGGAAAAGAATAAATGGCAAAACTAGCTTACTATCCTGAATTTTCTGACAAAATCTGCCTCTTTAAAAAAACTTAATATCATTTTTAATGCTTTTACGGTAAGATTAGACCATATGATAAACTTTAGCCTTCCTATGGCTTCCAGATCCCCCTACACCGAGAATTCTGGCGGCTAAGTTCGCAAAACCTCTCAACTTTGGCATTCTACCTTTGAATTTCAATGGCGATCAAATCCCGATTTTTCCAAGCAATTCTCCTCCTCTTTGGGTTGTGGCTATTCACTGATTTAGTCACTCATCTTGTGGCAGAGGGATTTTGGTTTCAGGAATTGGGATATTTATCTGTTTATTGGTTACGATTAATCACTCGGGCAATTCTGTGGTTTTTCGGCTTAACTATTACCGCAGGTTTTTTACTGGGAAATCAATTGATCGCGAGTCACTACAAATATCCTCCCCCGACCCCTGCGCGAACTCAGAGAACTTCTTTTTTCTCCCCTGAACCCGCCCCAAAAATTGCGGCTTTAGAGTTAACTTGGTTGCTCGTCTTTGTCATTAGTCTATCGCTGTTACTGGCTTTAGTTGTCTTGCATTATGGAACCATCTTTATCGAATATTGGAAACCCGATTTTTCTGAACCCTTAGTTGCGCCTCTCCTCCCGGATCGCTTTGATGTCAAACCCCTATTTGAACTGATTCGACAATTTGTTTCTCAGTGGTGGTTACTGGGAATTTTAGTCATTATTACTTTAGTCTTAATTTTAAAACTAGAATTTTCTTTAATTGCGATCGCCGTATTTCTCAGTTTAGGGTTTGGGTTGGTTTTATCCAGTCATTGGACAAACGTTCTACAATATTTCAATCCCACTCCATTTAATCAAGCCGACGATATTTTCGGGCAAAATATTAGCTTTTATATTTTTAGCTTACCCATTGCCCATCTACTCGAATTCTGGCTAGTGGGATTATTTTTATGTGGATTAGTCTCTTGTAGTCTGATTTACCTTCACTCTGGAAATAGTCTTAGTCAAGGACGATTTCCCGGTTTTTCCCAACCCCAACAGCGACACTTACACGCGCTTGGTGGAATGCTAATGTTAAGTGTTGCCTTTAAACATTGGCTATCTCGGTATGAACTGCTTTATTCTCAACGCGGCGTTATTTTTGGGGCGGGTTATACCGATGTCAATGTGCAGGCACCCGCCGATTTAATGCTTTGTTTTGTTGCCATTATTATTGCAATTTTTCTGTTTTGGCAAGCCTTTTTCTCCGTCAAAGCAATAAAACCTTATATCGATAAAATTTTAAAACCCTTTAGACAGCGTATCTACCGAAAAAAGATCGAATCAAAAGCGCGATTATTCGCCGATAGTTATTCACTCCGGGCGATTTTAGGATGGTATCTAACAATTGCCTTTATTGCAGGTTGGATACTCCCAGAAACCGTTCAACGGTTAATCGTACAACCCAATGAAATTGAACGAGAATCCCCCTATATTGAACGCAGTATTGGCTATACTCGTCAAGCCTTTAACCTCGATGAAATCAACTCAGAAATTTTTGATCCCCAAGGAGAACTAACGTACGCCGATATTCAAAAAAACGATCTCACCATTAAAAACATTCGACTTTGGGATGAACGTCCTCTCCTACAAACCAACCGTCAATTACAACAAATCCGTTTATATTACGAATTTCCCGATGCAAATGTTGATCGATATACATTACTCAAACCCCCGGCTGAACAAACCCCCAGAGATCGAACTGAAAAGCAACAAGTTTTAATAGCAGCCCGAGAATTAAACTATAATTCAGTACCCAGTGAAGCCCAAACCTGGGTGAATAAACATTTAGTTTACACTCATGGTTATGGGTTTACACTGTCCCCTGTCAATACCGTCGCAGAGGGAGGACTACCGAATTATTTTGTCCGAGATATTGGCGCCGATCCCAAACTCGATCCTGAAAGTACCTTAGAAGTTGATCAACGAGTTCAGTATAGTATTCCCATCGGAGAACCTCGCATTTACTACGGTGAACTCACCAATACCGATATTATGACTTCGACTCAAATTAAAGAGTTAGACTATCCTTTAGGCAGTGAAAACACTTATAATACTTATGATGGTCAGGGAGGAATTTCAATTGGTCGGGGATGGCAACGGTTACTGTTTGCTAAACATTTAAAAAACTGGCAAATGATATTTGCCCGGAATTTCTTACCCGATACCAAGTTACTTTTTCGTCGAAATCTCAAAGAACGAGTCAAAATGATCGCGCCTTTTTTACGCTATGATAGCGATCCTTATTTAGTTGTTGCCGATGCGAATTTAAACTGGCCTGATAATCAAGCATCCACACCTCCGAACTATTTATATTGGATAATTGATGCCTATACGACTAGCGCCCGTTATCCTTATTCTGACCCGGGACAGGAACAATTTAACTATATTCGCAACTCTGTTAAAGTCGTTGTTGATGCTTATAATGGTACGGTTCGATTTTACTATTTAAACGATCCTGAAGATCCAATTTTAACCACTTGGCGAACGATTTTTCCTGACTTATTCCAACCCATTCAAGAAATGCCCGGAACCTTGTATGTACATATTCGCTATCCCGTTGATTTATTCAAGGTTCAATCTGAACAATTACTCACCTATCATATGGATGATGTACGAGTATTTTATAATCGAGAAGACCAATGGCGAATTCCGAAAGAAATTTATGCTAATGAACCTAAATCAATAGAACCTTATTATTTAATTATGCGGCTTCCTGAAGAAAGCAGCGAAGAATTTATATTACTACAACCCTTTACACCCGCCAGTCGAATTAATTTAGTAGCTTGGATGGCAGCCCGTTCTGATACTCAACAATATGGTAAATTGTTATTATATCGCTTTCCCAAACAAGAATTTATTTTCGGCCCCGAACAAGTCGAAGCCTTAATCAATCAAACCCCAGAAATTTCCGAACAAATTTCGCTGTGGAATCGTCAGGGTTCCCGAGTGGTTCAGGGAAACTTATTGGTGATTCCGATTGAGAAATCCCTGCTTTATGTCGAACCCATTTATTTAGAAGCGACTGAAAATAGCCTCCCGACTCTTGCCCGAGTGATCGTTTTTTACAATAATAGTATTGTGATGAGATCGAGTTTGCAGGAGGCGCTGGAGGATGTTTTTGAGGAGGAACCGACAGTCGCCCCTACTACCGTTCCCTCTCCGACTAATGTGGATATTCTGGGGGAGTAATCTCAACTTATCTTAAATTTTATTCACGAATTCTAGATAGTTATTACTGAGATATTTCACGGCTAATTCATACAATTGTTTTCCGTGTTCAGGAGTAGCTAAAGCCGGATTTGATCCCATCCGACCATCGGGATAATGACGGCGAAAATCAGCCGCCCCATAAATGGGATAACCTTTCGCCACATCTTCAGATAAAGGGGCTTGTTTAATCGCTTCTGGATACAAATATTGAGTTACAGCCACTTCACTCGGGGTGGCGTGAGAACCCTCTTGATCAGCGTAAAGTTCCTTGGCGAGTTTGTACACAGACTTACACATAAACCAATTTCCCACCTGACATTGTACTTGGTCAGCGTTGGGGAGGTGAAGGTCAGCAAGATGGGCATAAGTTTCGGCAAAAGCGGCTTTGAGTGTGGCAATATTTCCCCCGTGACCGTTGATGAAGAAAAACTTCCTAAAGCCATGTTGGGTTAAAGATGTGATATAATCCTTGATTACGTTAATTAACGTGCTAGGCTGGAGACTCATCGACCCAGGAAAGGCCATGTGATGCAGTGCCATTCCCACGTTGATAGTCGGGCTAACTAGGGCATTTGTTGCTTCTCCGGTACCTTTGGCGATCGCTTCAGCACAGATAGCATCGGTGCCAATCAGTCCAGTCGGCCCATGTTGCTCAGTCGAACCAATCGGGATAATCATGCCTGTAGAGTGGGATAAATAGGTTTCGACTTCCGGCCAGGTGCTTAGATGTAATAACATTATATGAAGTTAAAGAGGTTAAACTGCGGATTGTTAATTTAGGGATGAAATTTTTCCTACACCAGAACAGTTTAACAGTCAAGGCAATGATCCCGCTAAAATTAAAGCGATGTCTATCAAGCAAGCCTCGGAGTCCGGTCAAAATTCTTTAACCCACAGAAAATTTCTTAACCAAAAGATTACCAATTGTTTACCTGGTCTTAACCTTTTACTCATACAATTCAAACTGTATCCCCTTTATTAATCCGATCAACCCGATTTGGAGTAGATAATGTTTAGAAAACTCGCATCGAAGTGGTTAGATGAGCGAGTGAAGAGTTTGTGGCTCACCTTTGTGAGTGGGGATTTTCGATCAATTCTACCCCTAACCTCTCAATGTGGGCCTACCCGTCAATGGCAGCATATCTACGTTGGATGGATTGTCGAGAATTAACTTTCCTCAGTCATTTACTTCGACTAAAAGTTAAATCTGATGACTACGACAATTTCACACAATCCAAACAGTAGGAATATTTATGTTTTCTCCCGATTTAGACAAGAGTTCTTATCGTGCTGACTTGAAATATGCAGGTCAAATCTTGCTATTGGAACATGAAGAACCCTGGCGGGATATGCTGTCTTTAGCCCTCAAAGAACATGGCTATACTGTGGTCATTGCCCTAGATGGGCGCGAAGCTTTACCCACCGTTCATAGCCCCTCATCTAAGATGAGTGAATTTCCATTCAATCTATTAATACTAGACGCAGTTAATGGTCTTGATCTGTGTCGAATGTTACGGCATCAAGGGAATCCCGTTCCTATTCTAATTATCGGTACAAAAGAAACTTCCAATAACTGTGCATTTTACTTAGAAGCTGGGGCTGATGATTACCTCAGCAAGCCATTTGGCATGAGAGAATTTATCGCTCGCTGTCGGGCTTTGATGCGTCGTCAGCGTCTATCTCAGCTTCCAGGCCCGGTCATGTTGCAATATAAAGATATCATCCTGTATCAAGAAGAATGTCGGGTCGTGGCTCGGGGTCAAGAGCTAAAACTTTCGCCAAAACAATTCCGCTTGCTAGAACTGTTTATGAGTTATCCCCGTCGAGTGTGGTCTCGTGAACAATTACTCGATTTGATTTGGGGGCCTGACTTTATTGGAGATAGCAAAACGGTTGATGTTCATATTCGTTGGTTGCGAGAAAAACTCGAAATCGACCCCAGTAATCCTGAATATATTGTCACTGTGCGAGGATTTGGGTATCGCTTTGGATAGGGGAAAAACAAGGTAGCACAAAGCGATTGGGAATCGTTAAAATAATGAAGGGTTCGACCACCAGCTTCTCTCCTCCTCCTCTAATATTTTATGAGACTCAAACGTCGAGAATTTCTGTTATTCCTCGGTGCAAGCTTGAGTACAGCAAGCTTAAGTTCTTGTGAAGATAAAAATCTTTCACTTGATCCCAAATCTTCGGTAAAACCTCCTAAAACTCCCTTGAGTTTTCAACCCGTTAAAGGGCCGATTCCCCTAGCAACAGACGTTGTAGAAACCCAAGTCGGACAATTCATCCCCATTCGTACAGCTTCAGCCTCCAAACAACAAATTCAAGCCTATAAAACCTATGAAGTTGTTGATGATCTCGTCCTTCCAGAAGGGTTTACCTATGATCTAATTGCCGCTTGGGGTGATCCAGTCGGGGACTCTCGATTTGGCTACAATAATGATTATTTATCCTTCATCGAAACTAATCAAAACGAAGGGTATTTAACCATAAATTTTGAATATATTAGTTCAGCAACCTGGGTGCAAACCTACGAAAAAGTAATCGGTAAGAGTTTACCCATTAAAACTATTGAAACCGCTCTCAAAGCCGAGAAAAAACCTCGAATTAATGCCTTTGCATTGCCTGCCAATGATGCAGTCCGACAAGCCATTCGAGAAGTCTCCCAAGAAGGGTTAATCGATGTGGGAATGGGTGTAATTTCCATTCGTCGTAACAGCGAAGGCAAATGGGAACGCACCTACTCCGCCGCAGATCGACGGATTACTGGAATTTCAGGGTGGATTGATAGCCGTTATCTGAAGTCAACTGGGCCTGGAGTTGCAGTCTTTCGTAAAAAAGGCAAAGGCTACAGCGACGGACTCGGCGATCGCATTATTGGCACCTTTGGGAATTGTGCAGGGGGAACAACCCCTTGGGGAACCGTATTTAGTGCCGAAGAAAATTTTCAAGCCCACGTCCCCGAGGATGTCTATCCCGATGGCACCGCTGTGAATCCGAGTGAAACCCCCTTTTCCGGAAGGTTAGGCGGATTGGGAAATGTGTTCGGACTGGCGGGAAATAAATATGGCTGGATGGTGGAAGTTGATCCAGCCAATGCCAATGATTACGGTACGAAGCATACTTGGTTAGGTCGTTATCGTCACGAAGCCGTGGGAATTCGGGTAGAAGCCGGGAAACCGCTAGCATTTTATTCAGGATGCGATCGCCGAGGCGGACACGTTTATAAATACGTCAGCAAAGAGCGAGTGAAAAATCCTCAAGATCAACGGAATTCTCGCTTACTCGAACAAGGAATGTTGTACGCGGCAAAATTTAACGCCGATGGGACAGGTCGTTGGATTCCTTTAAAAGCCGATACGCGAGTTAATCCCGATTTACCGAGCGTTCACGTAGGGGGAATCATCTGTTTACCCAAACGACCCGAAGGCGGGGCGATGATTGCAGCAACAGATGACGAAGCGATCGCCTTTAAGCAGCAATATCAGACATTAGCGGATCTATATGTTGGAGATAACCCCGAAGAAATCCAAGGTGCAATCTTAGTCGATGCTCATTTAGCCGCCAGTGCAGCCGGGGCGACTTGTACCGCCCGTCCCGAAGATACAGATATTGCGCCCGATGGCTCTTTATTTATTGCCTTTACCTCCGGTTCTCCCGATGACCAAACAGGAGGGCCAGACCAACGAGTCTTTCAGAGTCCGAGCGGAGAAACCCCCTACGAATATGGTTGGATTATGCGGTTGAGCGAACAAGGAAATCAACCCCATGCGAAGACCTTTCGTTGGGAGATGTTTGCCACCGGGGGCGAAGTTGTAGATGGAGGTTCCGGTTTTGCCAACCCCGATAACCTGGCTTTTGATGGTAAAGGCAATATTTGGATGGTCACAGATATGTCTACGAGTAAACACAATCAACCCGTACCCTCCGGTCGAGTCGATGAAAAAGGTCAGCCTCTGAGCCAGTCCAATTTGTTAGGGGTTTATGGCAATAATTCGGTGTGGTTTTTGCCCACTGCGGGAGAAAATGCGGGGAATGCCTATTTATTTGCGATGGGGCCAATGGAATGTGAAATGACCGGGCCATTTTTTAGTCAGGATCAACAGACCTTATTTCTATCAGCTCAACATCCCGGAGAAGCCAATGGAATTCGTCAAAAGATGGCGACCCAAGAGCGTCAGTTTGCGCTGCGAACTACAGAGGGTGAGGAGTTTATTCAAACTCGACAAGTCCCAATTGGTTCCAACTGGCCGATGAAAACTCCCAATAGTCCACCTTTACCGGGAGTAATTGCAATTCGTCACCTCAATTCCAAACAAATTGTGTAGGATCAATGAGGGAACTTAGACTAAAGTTGAACTGATAGGATTCAACATACAGAAGTAACCCCTTCTTTCAGCCCTGCTTGACTGTCAGAAAACTCCTGTTAAGATTGTGGTACTATTGGTTCAACTGAGCTGGGGACTCCCTTGCTTTTGGTATTTTAAGTCGGTGTGAGATTGGAGATCATGAACAAAATTCTATGGAACACTCTTAAGCAGAGTCCAGGTATTCTGGGTGCTGCTCTTGCCTTAACGAATGCCGCCCTAGCCACTGAAACTTCATCGGTCAGGTTAGATTCAACCCCTGACTTAGCAACTGGAGCAATTCATTCAGTTGAGTGGCAGCAAGCAGAGCATTCAGAATTATTAACTTTAACCCAGGGGAATTCCGATTTTGAGGTTTCATCCTTAGTCGATCTCACAGATGGATCTAAGAATGAAATTGCACCTGTTGCCCCCGTAATCACAAATAATGGCGAGGCTCCAGCTCAGACCGCTACTTCAGATGCGCTTTCGGTGTCTGAAACGCCTGAGTTGCAACTGGCTCAAGTTGAAACCGCAGATCCGGTAGAGAATTCTGAGGTGGGAATTTCTGACCTCGAACAAATGGAACTCTACACCGCAGAAACCGATGTGATGGATCAGGTCACATCAGTCTCCCAGCTTTCCGACGTACAACCGACTGACTGGGCGTTCCAAGCACTACAATCCCTGGTTGAGCGTTACGGTTGTATTGCAGGTTATCCCGATGGTACCTACAAGGGAAACCGGGCGATGACTCGTTACGAATTTGCCGCTGGTTTAAACGCTTGTTTGGAACGGGTAAACGAACTGATTGCCGCTTCTACAGCGAACTTGGTGACTCGCGAAGACTTGGCGGTTCTGCAACGCTTACAAGAAGAATTTGCGGCTGAATTGGCTGCTTTGCGCGGTCGGGTATTGGCGTTAGAAGCCCGCACGGCTGAATTGGAAGCCAATCAGTTCTCCACCACCACCAAGTTGAGAGGGGAAGTGATCTTCTTTATCGGGGATACCTTTGGAGATCGGGCTGAATTTAACCGCGCCTCCGAACTCCAAGGGGAGTCAAATGTTGATGATGAAGAAGACCCCACTCAAGCTTACTTCGGTTATCGGGCGCGTTTAAACTTTGATACTAGCTTCACTGGGGAAGATTTACTGCGAACTCGTTTGGAAGCCAAAGACGTTCCCAACTTGAGTCGTGTCAACCTGACCAATACCTTAATGAGTCGTCTCGGTACTGATGGCGGAGATGGAGACTTCACCCTCGATGACCTCTACTACCGTTTCCCAGTTTTCAATGGTCGAGGTCAAGTTTACTTCGGTGCTAAAAGTTTAGACTTAGATGACATTCAAGATCCTCTTAGCCCCTTCCAGAGTACCGGTGCTGGTTCGTCTTCTCGCTTCGGACGCTACAACCCGACTTCGCTGCGTGGCCCGGAAGGAACAGGCTTGGCACTCAAGTATCAGATTAATGATAGACTTCGGGTGAACTTCGGTTACCTGGCTAGCCAAGATGATGCTTCCGATGCTTCCGAAGGTCGAGGTTTGTTTAATGGAAGCCATTCGGCGGCGATTCAATTCGTTTATGAACCTTTCGACAATTTGGTGCTTGCACTGGACTACAACCGCCGCCATTTCCGCGAAGATGATGTTAGTGTCAGTGGCGGAACGGGAAGTTTCCTGGCAAACCGACCCTTCGGAGATAGTGCCACCACAAGCGATAACTTGGGCTTCCAGACAAACTGGAGAATTGTAGATGGTTTTGAGTTGGGGGGTTGGCTTGGTGTTGCCTGGGCTGATGATAAAGCTGAAGGCGACGGCGATGACCTTGATGCAACGGTCTTGAACTTCGCGGTCACATTAGCGTTTCCTGACTTATTCCGAGAAGGAAGCTTAGGCGGTATTATTGTCGGGATGCAGCCGAAAGTGGTTTACCACACTCTGGAGACTTTAGAAGAAGAGCAAACCAGCATTCACATTGAAGCCTTCTATCGTTATCAAATCAACGACTACGTGGCTTTAGTTCCCGGTATTTTTGTGATTACTGACCCTGAACACGTTGACGACGACAATGACACCATTGTTGTTACCACATTCCGGACTCAATTCCGTTTCTAATGAGTTGAGTTTCATTCAAAAAATCTAAACAGAGGGGAAAAGATGAGAATGACTCACCTAAATTCCCCTCTCTTTTTTGTGGGTTTAAATTGTTGAAATCTCAGTCCAACTACCAGTCTACAACTGAATTTTCGCTCTCAGAGGTGCGAGAAAATAAACCGAAAATTTGAACGAATAATGCACCGAAGACAAAGCCTCCTGCGTGCGCCCAATACGCAACTCCGCCACTATCCATCCCGACTGCGGTTTGAACTTCTAACATAGAAATTCCGCTAAAGGCTTGTTGAACAAACCAAAATCCTAAGAAAAGAAATGCCGGGACTCTAACAATATAAGGAAAGATACCGATAGGAATTACAGTTAAAATTCTAACTTGGGGAAACTTCAGAATATAAGCGCCCATCACTCCGGCGATCGCACCACTCGCCCCCAGAGAAGGAATTGCTGATTCGGTTGCTAATAAATATTGAGACAGAGCGGCTAAAACTCCACAAATTAAGTAGAAACCAATAAATTTAATGCTTCCCAGTTCTTCTTCAATATTATTCCCAAAAATCCACAGAAATAACATATTAAAGCCAACATGAATAAAGCTGGCGTGAAGAAACTGAGAGCTAAAAAGTGTGAAAAATTCTGGGACGGGTTGATGAACCGAAATTCCGTTAAAACTAGCAGTTAACTCTTCGGGGACAACGGCAAACAGATGAAAAAAACTATTCAGTTGATCGGGTGATAACATTAACTCGATCAAAAAGATCAGAAAATTAAGACCAATGAGAATATAAGTAACAATGGGGGTAATGTGAATCGGATTTTCGTCTTTTAATGGAACCATGCGAATTTAAAGTTAAACATCAAATTGAACCCAAACAAAACTATTTTTAAAAGGTTGGAGCCAGACTCAATCAGTCCTAACTCCAACCCACTCATTGTGAGATTTCCCGGAGTTATGCAGTAACTTTCTGCTTGGACCAAATCCCATTTTCATCTTCATCGTATTGTTGATGAATGGTTTCCCAAGCCGCCTGTTCTGCTTTCATCTCATCTTCGGTCTGATCAAAAACCGCGTTGTAGCGTTTGATGAAGGTGCTTTGAGCATCTTCCGATAGATGAGCGCGAACTTCGGGGGATAACTCCTCGGGAGAGTCACATCGTCCCGGACAAGGACGGGGTAATGCCTGATCGGTGATATGAATTTCCTCGCCGTGGGCATTTTCAATCAGGAGTTTATATTCCCCTGACTTGTCGGTCGGAACTTCTGCCATCAGCAGATATTCTCCAGCTTTTAGGCGGGTTTCATAAATGGCTGCCTTTTCTTTTGGCATTCCTAACGTGGTGAGAACGGATGCTAAACCCGCTCCTGCACTCCCTGCTAAGGCTCCGGTTGCGGCACCCAATAAGACTGAACTAATGGGGCCTGCGGCAACCACAGAACCAACAAAAGGAATGAACAACACGCCGACACCTGTCAGTAGACTGAGTATCGAGCCGAACAACGAACCAAAAACAGCCCCCGTTCGTAAGCCACCTAAGATAACATCTTTTTTACTGATGAAGCCAGAAATGCGGGTTTGAGATTCAAAATCTCGACCCATTACCGAGACATGATCGCGAGAAACACCCCGATCAATTAGCCGTCGAACAACATCATTGACTTGCTGTTCTTCTTTAAAAACGGCTGTAATTGTACGTTCTGCTTTGTATTCTTCCGCCATAAAAGTTGTTCACTCCTGATTCTTACTTCATACCGGCTTTGACGCGATCGCCGGGAATATTACCGCTGGGTTGCAGTTCTTCACCTTCAATAAAGGAACGCAACATCCACGCCATTTCTTCGTGTTGTTCCATTAATCCGGTTAAGAAATCAGCCGTTCCTTCGTCATGGAATTTTTCGGAACAGTTATCAATATTTTCACGTAAGTTACGAATAATTTGCTCATGATCGGTCACTAACCGTTGTACCATTTCGTTCGCATTGGGCAGATCTCCGGCGTGTTCTTTGAGCGTTGCCTTCTCTAAAAATCCTTTGGCAGTACCCAGAGGATAACCACCTAAAGCACGGATGCGCTCGGCTGTTTCGTCGATACTTATAGTTAGGGCTTCGTAGTGTTCTTCCCACAGTTGATGCAAAGTGCGGAATTGAGGGCCGACGACATCCCAATGATATTTTTTGGTTTTAATTAATAGCAGATACATATCTGCTAAGTTCATATTCAAAAGTTCTACAACGCCTTGACGTTGTTCATCTGTTAAACCAATATTAAGCTTAGGCATAAAAAATCTCCTGCTTTTTTAATCACTTTAGTTATTAGACCAAAAAAGCAGAAGGTTTTTCATCTATCGTTTGAGGGAACTTGAATAAACGTTAGAAATTGTATCTAACTTTAGGAAGACATCAAATGCTGTGAAAACGTGTTATAAAGGGGATTTTCCAGATGTCTCGTGAGAATATACAGGCATTTGTCCAGAGTTAAGACGGTTCAGATAATCATTGAGTGCAGACGCGACTTTTCCCGACAAAATATAGCACCCGAGTAAATTTGGAAATGCCATCGCCAGTAACATCATATCGCTAAAATCCAACACAGCACCCAAATTCACAACCGAACCGATGAACACACAGACGACAAAAATGCCTTTATAAATGATGGCGCTTTCTTCACCAAATATATAACTCCAGGATTTTTCCCCATAATAACTCCAAGAAATCATGGTGGAAAAAGCAAATAAAACCACCGCAATTGCTAAAATAATGGGAAACCAACCAATCACCGAACTAAAAGCAGCAGCCGTCAGTTCAACGCCATTGGCTTGGGCGGCGCTAGTCTCTTGATAAACCCCAGTAATAACAATCGTTAAACCTGTTAAATTACAGATAACAATCGTATCGATAAACGGTTCGAGTAAAGCCACAATACCTTCCCGTAACGGTTCATCTGTACGGGCGGCAGAATGGGCAATTGCAGCCGAACCAATCCCGGCTTCGTTAGAAAAAGCACTGCGTCGTACCCCTTGAACCAAAGTTCCGACAAAACCCCCTCCAATAGCTTCAGGAGAAAAAGCTTGGGTAATAATCGTACCGAATGCAGCCGGAATTTCAGTTAAATTTCCGAGTAAAATCCACAAACAAGCCAACACATAAATCACTGCCATCGCTGGAACTAATCTCGCCGTTACTGAAGCAATACGACTAATTCCACCAATAATCACAATTCCAACTAACACCGCCACAACTAATCCAAAAACCCAATTGGGTAAACCCGGAATAATCCCGGCTAAAGCGGCATAAGCTTGGTTGGCTTGAAACATATTACCGCCGCCCATACTGGCTAAAACACACAGCAAAGCAAATAAAATCGCCAGCCCGTTTCCGAGAGGGCGTAAACCCCGTTCACCTAAGCCTTTAGAAAGATAATACATTGGCCCCCCGGCAATGGTGCCATCGGGTTGAATACGGCGATACATTTGGGCGAGACTACATTCAACAAATTTACTCGACATCCCAAAAAAGCCGCCCAACGTCATCCAAAAAATCGCTCCTGGGCCACCGAGTTGTACCGCAATGGCAACCCCGGCAATATTTCCCAGTCCAACGGTTCCAGAGAGGGCTGTGGCGAGGGCCTGAAAATGGGAAACATCACCTTCATCGTCGGGATTATCATACTTACCCATAACCACATCAATAGCGTGTTTAAAGGTGCGAATATTAACAAAACCCATTCGCAGCGTAAAGAAAATTGCCCCTCCAATTAGCCACAATACAATAAACGGAAGACCAAAAATCTCAAAGAAGAAGATTTGGGATAAGAAGTTAACAATCTGGGAAAACACCGCATCCAGCAAACCGATAAATCCTGATGGCTTAGTTTCTGCTTCTTCTACTGCCATCGCCACCGTCGGTACAATCGGAATTAGGAGTAACAACAGCCCATTCCAACCCCTCAGACTTCGTTTCAGCATTCTCAAAATATGATGGGGAGAAGGCTGACGATACTTTTTTGAGTTGATTCCGTTCCGATTTTTCATCGCTCTATATTATATTTTTTTTAGTGTACTATCCGATGTTTAGGAGAACAAGATAGATTAGTTTAGCATTGGTGTGGCTAATTTTGTAGATCATCATGAACAGAAAAGCGAGTTTCAATCAACTGACCCCAAAAAAACTGAAATGATTGAGAGTATAAAAAAGCAAATTTTATTGTTTAAGATAAAAAAATCTAAAGAAAGAAAGACTCCTTCTTTAGATCTATTGTAAGTCAACGATTTGAGGTAATTTATGGGATGTTATGCAGCCAGTTGACCGCCCGTTACATCATATAATGCACCTGTAACAAAGCTACTATCGGCTGCTGCTAAAAACACATAAGCAGGGGCTAATTCTTCCGGTTGTCCGGCCCGTTGTAGAATGCCGTCGGTATCATAATTATCCACCTTTTCGACAGGCATAGTTGCGGGAATATTAGGAGTCCAAACAGGGCCAGGAACGACAGAATTAACCCGGATTTTCCGTTCGCCCAAACTTTGGGCTAAAGACTTTGTAAAGGCATGAACCGCCCCTTTACTGGTGGCATAATCTACTAACATTCCTTTCCCCATTTTGCCGACGATGCTACCTGTATTAATAATAGAATCGCCTTCTTTTAAATGAGGAAGTGCAGCTTTTACCATGTAGAAATAGCCAAACACGTTAGTTTCCATTGTCCGGCGAAATTGTTCTAAGCTGACATCTTCAAACTTCTGCTGTGCCATCTGATAAGCGGCATTATTGACCAAAATATCGAGATGACCAAAATGTTCAACGGTTTGTTCAATTGCCCGTTTACAGGTGTCAAAATCTCGCACATCTCCTTGAATGACTAAACATTCTTTTTGTTTAGATTCAACCGCTTTTTTCGTGACTTCCGCATCTTCGGTACTTTGGTCAAAAAAGATGGCAACATTTGCCCCTTCCATCGCATAGGCAATGGCGACAGCCCGACCAATACCAGAGTCTCCACCCGTAATAAATGCGACTTTATTGAGTAATTTATCCGCAGGTTTGTAGTTAGATAGATCGCTATCCGGTTTGGGTGTCATCTGTTCTTGAGATGCAGGATAGTCTTGCTTTTGTCCAGGAATTTGTTCAGGAGTTGGACGACGTTCTTGAGTTTTCATGGTTAATTTATCCAAATAAATTACAGTTTCAAAGTTGAGAGTTTAACCCCATTGATCTTTGAGGTGATCGGCAACTCGGAGGGCATTGGCAACAATCGTTAACGTGGGATTAACAGCCCCTAAAGCCGGGAAAAAACTACTATCAACCACATACAAATTATTGACATCATGGGTTTGACAATTGAGGTCAAGAACGCTGTCTTTAGGGTCATTTCCAAACTTACAGGTTCCGGCTTGATGCCAAACCACTTTCACGGGCATTTGTTTCGTCCAAAACAGATAAAAATCTAACTGTTTTAGATATTGTTCTAACGTGGAAATTAATTCCTGGTGAGGTTTGAGATTATTGGGGGTGTAATTAACCACAATTTGCCCTTGGGAATTGAGAGTAACGTGATTTTCCGGTTGCGGTAAATCTTCCGTTGTGATCCACCAGTCTACTGAATGTTTGGCGATGTATTCTAATACCACCTGGGGGATTTCTCCTTCCGCCATGTGTTTTAAACGTTGCCAAACTGTTTTCCCCGTGAGTTGAATTTGTCCAAGAGGATAATCTTGTTTTGGGCCTTGAAAGTAAAAGTCATTAATCCCTAATGTCTTTTGAAAAACCGTCTCATTCGGTTGATGAGAAGCCGCAATTAATGCTGAGTGATTGTGTAACATTAAATTGCGTCCGACTAACCCAGAGGAGTTAGCTAACCCGTTGGGATGATGGCTATTGGTAGACTTTAATAACAACGTTGCCGAATTAATAGCCCCACAAGATAACACGACCAAATCACTACTAAATTGTTGCGTTTCTCCATCTATTTCTGCTTCTACCGCTTGAATGATTTTACCTTCATTATTGGTAATCAAACGGGTGACTTTAGCATTCATTAATAAGGTGACATTATCCTGTTTTAATGCCGGATCAACACAAGTCACTTGGGCGTCACATTTCGCATCAACTAAACAGGGATAAGGATCGCAAGTATTACAGCGAATACAAGGACGATTTTCAGGGTGTTGTTCATCACGATTTAAAGCTAACGTGAGATGATAGGGATTTAAACCTAAATTCTGTAATTGATCGGCGACTTCTTGGATGCGAGGTTCATGTTCAAATGGGGGAAAAGGATACTCATTTGTTGCCGGAGGTTCGGTGGGATCTTCCCCTCGAAGTCCATGCAATTTAAACAAACTTTCGGCGCGAGTATAGTAGGGTTCAAAGGTATCATAACCTAACGGCCAAGCGGGAGAAATGCCATCAAAATGACGAAGTTCGCCAAAATCTTCCGCCCGCATTCGTTGTAAAGCCGCCCCATAAACTTTAGTATTTCCACCTACAAAATAGAAGGCTTCAGGACTAAAAGATTGATTGTTACTATCCAACCATTTTTCCTGGGTTTGATAGCGTTGATTGAGAAAAATTTCATCAGGATTCCAATTAGATTTTTCTCGCGGAAGATAACCGCCTCGTTCAAGAAGTAAGATGTTTTTTCCGGTTGAAGCAAGGGCATAGGCGAGAGTTCCTCCACCTGCACCCGCCCCAATAATAATTAGGTCGTAGTGCTGTTTTAGAGTCATGTTTGAGGTAGATATTTTTGATAAGTTTGTAGCTTTGATCAGCAGAAAAATGCTAGGAATTATGAATGTATTCAACCCAATTAATCGATTGATTCTGAATCTGATCGACATCGGGCATTTGTTGCAGGCGCATCAATTCAGTAATGGCGGTAATTTCTTGATCGCGTCCACATCCAGTAACGGCTAAAACCCGATTGTTTTTGATGTAAAAAGCTAAAAATTCTTGGGAGTTCACATCTCCATCAAACAGAATTTCATCCCAATCTTCTGCGTGTCCCGCATAACGCAGTTTAACATTAAATTGCCCACTCCAAAAGAAAGGTATTCCGGTAAATTTAACCTGATTTCCTACCATATTATGGGCAGCAATTCGTCCATGTTGGGCAGCCAAACGCCAATGTTCAATGCGGGTTAATTTGTCAATTGGGGCGTAGGGAAAACGGGCAATATCTCCGGCTGCATATAAATCTTCTCCGGCTTGCAAATATTCATTGACAATGACACTATTATCTTTATCATCAATTTTGACACCAGAAAGAAAGTCTGTTACAGGTTCAACGCCAATTCCAATCACAACTAAATCAGCGGGAATTTTTTCACCATTTTCTAAAATTGCCGCTTCTACTTTGCCCTTTCCTTCAAATTGAGTGGCTTTAGTTCCAAAGCGAAAAGAAACACCGTTACTCTCATGTAAGTCTTGAAACATTTTCCCAACTTGTTGACCTAAAATCTTTTCAAAAGGGACAGAATCAGGAGAAATAACCGTTACAGAAAGTCCTTGCTGAGTTAAACTTGCTGCGGTTTCCATGCCAATAAAACTTGAACCGACAACCACAACTCGTTGGTTAGGTTCAGCCGTTTCTAATATCTGATTAACATCAGTCGGTTGACGTAACGTGAAGATATTATCTAAATCAATTCCTGGTACATTTAAACGTTTGGGTCGTCCGCCTGTTGCCACTAATAAGCTGTTATAACTCATTACCGAATTGTCTTCAAAGGTAATGGTTTTTAAGTCAGCATCAACTTTTGTCACCGCTTTTCCACACCGAAGTTCGATGTCATTTTCTTGATAAAATTCACAAGAACGTTGGGGTAATGCTTCTTCATCCGCCTTACCTTGCAAATATTTTTTACTTAATTTTGTGCGGTCATAAGGCAAACGTTCTTCACGGGTAATCAGAAAAATTTGTCCTTGAAATCCTTGTTGTCTGAGGGTTTCTGCGGCGAAGGTTCCAGCCGGCCCTGTCCCAATAATTGCAAACACCCGACTATCGGCACTGGGGTTATGTTTGGTCATATTGGGTGTGCGTTGTTCGGGAATTGTTTCAGGTAGCTGAACAATTATATTTTGCCCGTCTATTCGTACCGGAAAACTGGGTAAAGCATCTAATCCAGGGGGTTCTTCTTGGTCGCCTGTAGTTATATTAAAACAGGCATGATGCCAAGGACAAGCAATTCGTTCTCCGACTAAAACTCCTTTTTCTAAAGGGGCACCAAAGTGAGTACAATGGGGAGCAGTAGCATAAAATTTTTGTTCGCTCAGACGAGCAAGTAAGATATCAGAGTTGTTGACAGAAAGTTGCTTCATTTGACCAATTCGTAGGTCATTAATTTGAGCGACTGTAACTTCTGAAGTTTTCATAAAATCCTCTTGAAAATTTTGACATAAAATTCTTACCTAATACACAAGATCACCAGTATTAAGCAGAGAGTTAGAATGATGAATTCTTATATATGATGATTGAATATTGTCAATTCTCCCCTCTATCTATGGATAGAATTTGAAAGTGTTAAGGAGATAAATTAACGATTTTTGAAAATTTTACTTCTGAATTCACAAAAATACCCAAGATCATGTTAGTTTATAAATCCACATAATTTTGGATTAATCTGTCAACGATTACACCACACCCAAGCGAGTTTGTTCTACTAAATAATCAACAACCTCAACCATATTACCTTGACGCTGATAAATCTCAAGTTGACGTTGGGCGGCATTTCCCTCTGTAAGAACTTTGTCTACCAACGATGAAACTTCTTCCCAGTCTCCTAAACTTTCTAAGGCGGGACGAATTTCATGAAGAAGTTGATTAACTAGATCTTTTGCAGGTTTTGAACACTGTCTAACAACATCAATTAATTGACCTTTTAAACCATATCGAGCCGCATACCAATGAGCCGTTTTTAATAATTCTGGATGGGCAGAAGGGACAGTAAATTTGTGATTAATTTCAGTTATAGCCGTTTGAACTAATCCACGAATTAATCCAGCGATCATTACCGCTTCATCAACCGTTAAACAAATATCGCTGACTCTAAATTCTATCGTTGGATAATGTTCAGAAATCCGAATATCCCAATAAATTGTGCTTGTATCTTGGATGACTTCCATTTGAATTAATTTATCAACGAAGCCTTGATAAGATTGATAATTTTTAAACTGTGGAGGTACTCCAACTAAAGGAAAAGGACTCCAACGTTCTGTACGATAACTCATATAACCTGTTTTTTCACCTAACCAAAAGGGTGAATTTGCAGATAAAGCTATTAATACCGATAGCCATATTCTTGCCCGATTAATCACCGCGATTGCCATTTCAGGATCGGAAATTCCCACATGAACATGACAACCAAACGTTACCAATTCTCGGATTATTTGCTGATATTCTTGTTCTAATTTATAATAACGTGATTTTGGAGTTGTTTCTTGTTTTTTCCAGTCCGAAAATGGGTGAGTTCCTGATGCTGAAATTAGTTTATTATCTTGTTGGGCGGCTTCGATAACAATCCGACGACTTTCACAAAGTTCTGCCCGAATTTCTGCCAAACTTTTACAAACTGAAGTCGCAATTTCAATTTGTGATTGACGCATTTCTGGCTGAACAATTTCTTTCCCATGATTTTCTTCAGCCCAAGAGATTATTTTCTCTCCTCGCCCCGCTAGTTGTCGAGTTTTTGGGTCGATAATTTGATATTCTTCTTCTACCCCAAGCGTTAAACCTTCATAAGAATTCATTGTTTGAATCTGATTCCTTTTCAATTATTATCTAAACTTTTCGAGGTCTGCATAATTGAGTTACTCGCCAATCTGAATTAAATTCTAATCTATCCTATCTATTTTAGTTAGAATATGAGTTCTATAGCGAAATAACTTAACATTATGTTTATTTTATGATATTATCTAATTTCGACTTTCTTATTCAACCCTCTTTATGCTGAATTTTAATTGTTAAGTTGAGGAAATTTTGAGACAATTCAGCCTTATGGACTATTTTCGGAGATAGAGTCAGAACAAATACCCTACTGTAGAATCAACTGAGACATGAGAAACGACAAGTATTTTTTTTAGCGGTATAATAGGAAGATCGCGTCGGCAAAGGTACAACGGCTAAAATCAGCCTAGTCCGAAGGAAGCAATACAAATATTACTGTGATTTACAGGTTAAGTCAATGAACAAACGAATGAGTAAACGACAATCACGTTTAGTTTGGCTGAAAGAATTTAATGATATTGTGCGCGGTGCCGCCGGAGGATTTTTATTTGGAATTCCCTTGTTGTACACCTTTGAAGTTTGGCAAGCAGGTTCTTACTTAAAACCGCCTTTGATGTTGGCTATTTTAGCTGTAACTTACTTAGTTGTTTTCTTTTTTAATCGAGTTGAAGGCTTTCGGAGAAGAAAACGAACTAACCTCAACGATGTAGTTTTAGAAAGTATAGAAGCCTTAGCGATTGCAATTGTTTGTGCAACGTTCATAATGGTTTTGCTACAACGAATCACCTTTAATACTTCTCTAGAAGAAGCTTTAGGCAAGATTATATTTGAAAGTGTTCCTTTTGCACTTGGCGTTGCTTTAAGTCGATTAATATTAAGTGAAGATGATTCTAATGATTCCTCGGACAACTCTCGAAACCATGATGATTTTATGGTTCAAAAGCTGCAAAAACTAGAAGGAGCAAACGAGACATTATCTGATTTAGGCGGAACGTTAACCGGAGCAATTATTATTGCTTTTAGTATTGCCCCAACCGATGAAGTCACCGAATTGGGAGTAGCGGCTTCTCCACCTCGGTTAATTGCTATTATTTTAGCTTCTCTATTTATTTCTTATATGATTGTTTTTGCAGCAGGGTTTGCGAACCAGAAAAAACGCAAACAGCAACAAGGACTCTTTCAAACCCCCGAAAGTGAAACAGTTTTATCTTATTTAATTTCTCTGATGGCGTCACTTCTAATGCTGTTGTTTTTTCAAAAATTAAGCTTCGCCGATCCTTGGTTTCTCTGGGTACGTTATACTATTCTATTAGGACTTCCCGCCAGTATTGGGGGTGCAGCAGGACGTTTAGCCGTATGAGTGAAACTTCTACACATTCACAACCCAAAGAACAAAAGAAACAGCGTTCTTTCCCTGAACGCTTAAGTTTCGGAGCGGCAATTTTTATCGTAGGATTCCTAATATTTCTTATTCTTTATCAATGGAGAGTCCAAGAAGATGAGCCACCGCTTCTGTCTATTACTGTTGAGCGGGAAATTCGTCAGTTTGGATCTCAATTTTATGTTCCTTTCACCGTTTATAATATCGGAGGACAAACCGCCAAATCTGTTCAAGTGCTTGGAGAACTTAAAATTGAAGATGAAAATATTCAACAAGGTGGAGAACAACAAATAGACTTTCTTTCTGGGGGTGAAAAAGCATCGGGTGCGTTTATTTTTACACATAATCCTGAAGATGGAACATTAATCATTCGAGTCGCCAGTTACAAACTCCCTTAAAGTCGGGTAGGCTGGAATGAGATAATTTTGAGAGGGTGTTAATACAGCACCCCAAGATTAGAGACTTGATTTAAGACCTGAACAATGGAAGAATTAGACATAGTTGAAATAACTCGCTCTCAAGTCAATACTACCCGAATCCTGCGCTTGAATAATCGCAACTAAATCTTGATTTTAACCGGCGATAATTCCCAAACCCGAAACCCCACTTTGTTCGACGGGTGCGAGTGTAAATTGACTGGCGGTTCCGTTGAGTTGAATAACATCTTGAGTGAAGTCAAAATCAGCAATCACCGCAAAATCTTGATCGCCTGCTGCGGCGTAAAACTTCCCATTTTCATCACCCAAAATAAGATGGCACCTGCCCTTAGATATCTAAATCTTATTTAGATCAAGGCGGATTTTAAAGTCGGGATAGCTTTCGTTACTTTCACGGCTTGAGAACCATCTTTATAATAGGAAACACCCCGATAGGTTAATTTTTGGTTTGAAATTTATTTGGCGAGGTTTAAACTTTGGTGATAGTAGGAAACACCCCGATATTTTAAAAAATGACTGGAAGCTGAAGACATAGAAGAAGTAGATTGAGGGTTATACTGTACACCCCGATAACAAAGGTTCAGAATTTTTTTATCCTCAAGCTTAAATTTAGTTGCTGGAAGACTGGCAATCAATTAAGGATTTGTTGCTTGCCTTGTTGTTAACCAATATCAGCAAGTAATTTGAGGATAACAATATGAAAACGTTGTAAAAAGTATGGTGTTTGTTAAAAATATCCCGATTTTTGTAAAACCTATTTTCTGATGAATTTTATCTAAAATTGTTCTGAATGTTTTCTGAGATTTTCCTGAGAGATCGGATAAGAATGTGATCGATATCGCTTTACTCTAATGATCTCTTTCTTCTCAAAAATATAATTTTTAAGTTTTGTATCATTCAAACTTGTTAAAGAGGGGTCAAACCCTGAGATTTTGCTAACTTTTTTGATCTCCTCTTGACAACATCAGAAAAATGTTTGAAAAAGTATGATTAAGTAATAAATGTTTGGCGTCCAAACGAAGTGGGAAGTTGGATCGATGACAATAGCAGCCCAATAGAGGAGGAACATGAACCGAAAAGGCACTGTCGAACTTGAAACCGCACTGGCTACAGCAGATGCGCTCGTTTTAGCGAAGACAGGTAAACATCTCACTACCCTACAAGCCGATATTTTTCGCGGCTCTTGGATGGGTCAAAAGTACGATCAAATTGCTCAAAACTGTTATTGTTCAGATACTCACGTTCGCATTGTCGGCTCGCAACTGTGGGAACTCCTCTCGCAAGCCTTAGAAGAAAAAGTCACGAAAAAAACCTTTCGCGCCGCCTTTGAACGTCGTTGTCTGTCGGATGACACCTCGGAAGTTCAAACCACTCCACCGACTCCACCGACTCCGGCGCCAACTCCCCAACCTCAAACGACCCTATCTCCTCCAAAAACTATCGTTAACGGTAATGGTGCTAACGGTAACGCCGCTAAGGGTAAGACGAATAATACTCCCAAACAGGACTGGGGAGAAGCGCCCGATGTTAATCTTTTTTATGGTCGCAACGATGAACTAACCACCTTAGAAAAATGGGTAAAAAGCGATCGCTGTCATCTAATAACCCTACTGGGAATGGGGGGGATTGGTAAAACTTCTTTAACTGCCAAACTCGCCCAAAATTTAGAATCTGAATTTGATTGTATGATCTGGCGGAGTCTTCGCAACGCCCCCCATATTGATGATATTATCGCCGATTTAATTCAATTTATTAGCAACCAACAGGCCGAAGATATCCCCCCATATTTTGATGGTAGAATGCGATGTTTGCTCGAGTATTTGCGAAACTCTCGCTGTTTAATTCTTTTAGATAATGTTGAGTCAATTTTACAAAGTGGCGATTTTGCTCAAAGTAATTTGACCCGACATACTGGTAATTATCTTTCGGGCTATGAAAGTTACGGTCAACTGTTTAAGTTAATTGGTCAAAGCCGACATCAAAGCTGTCTAATTTTAACCTCTCGCGAAAAACCCGCAGGACTCGCCGCCCTCGAAGGTCAACAGTTACCCGTCCGTTATCTTCAGTTAAGCGGTTTACCTCCATCAGACGGACAAGCTATTCTACAAGCTAAGGGATCTTTTGCCGGAGATGAACAACAATGGCAAACTTTAAATGAACGCTATGGCGGTAATCCTTTGGCTTTAAATATCGTTGCTTCTGCGATTGAAGAAGTTTTTGATGGCAATCTTTCGGTGTTTTTAGATGTCTTTCAACAGCAGGGTTGCTTTATTTTTGATGGCATTCGAGAGTTACTCAAAAGTCAATTTGATCGCCTCACTCCCCTCGAACGAGAATTAATGTATTGGTTGGCAATTGAACGAGAACCGACCACCCTCGATCAGCTTCAAGAAGATATTGTTCGTCCGGTGTCTATGGGTGAACTTCTCCCCGCTTTGGCTTCTTTACAGCGTCGATCTTTGGTGGAAAAAACCGGAAATGCTTTCACCCAACAACCTGTAGTTATGGAATATGCGATTAGTGAATTAATCGATCGCAGCGTTCAAGAAATTCTCAATCGCGAGACGAATTTATTGCGTTCTTATGCTTTTTTACAAGCTCAAACCCGAGACTATATTCGAGATGCTCAAACTTGTTTAATTTTACAACCAATTCTCGACCAGGCGATCGCTCAGTTGGGTTCACCTTCTGCGGTCGAAAACTGTTTACAAGAAATTTTGATTCAACAACAACAACAAACTACCCCAGAAATGGGTTATCTCGCCGGAAATTTGTTGAATATGTTTCGTCAACTCAAAAGCGATATTACCGGTTATGATTTCTCACGTTTAACGATTTGGCAAGCCTATCTACAAAATTATCCCCTGCACAACGTTAATTTTACGGAGTCCGATCTGTCTCGGAGTGTATTTACTGAAACTTTGGGAAATATTCTCTCTGCGGCTTTCAGTCCCAAGGGTTTACTCGCCACCTGCGACACCGACTGCAATATTCGCCTCTGGGAAGTGAAAACCGGTAAATTAGTCGCCATTTGTCAGGGTCATCCCAACTGGGTGCGATCGGTGGCGTTTAGTCCCGATGGCGAAATGTTGGCCAGTGGCGGGGCGGATCGGTTGGTGAAGTTGTGGAATGTTAGCACCGGCGCCTGTATAAAAACTTACAGCGGACAGGTTGGGGAAGTGTTTTCTGTGGCGTTTAGTCGCGATGGGACGAAAATTGCGAGCGGAAGCGGGGATAATACGATTAAACTTTGGGATACTCGCACGGGTGAATGTCGACCGACTCTAAGCGGACATACGGACAGGGTGCGATCGGTGGCGTTTAGTCCCACAACCGATATTCTCGCGAGTGGTTCCCAAGATGGGACGATGCGAATTTGGGATGCGAACACGGGAGAATGTATTAAGGTTTGTACCGAACATCAAGGATGGGTGCGATCGGTGGCGTTTAATGGTAATGGAAGTCTTCTCGCGAGTGGAAGTAGCGATCGCAATATTAACCTTTGGAAAGGCGACACGGGAGAGTATTTAAAAACCATTTCCGGACATACGGATGGGGTTTATTCGGTGTCGTTTAGTCCTCAAGACGATCTGTTAGCGAGCGGAAGTGCAGATAATACGGTGAGAGTTTGGGACTGTAAAAATGAACGTTATATTAAAACTTTACACGGACATACCAATCAGATTTTTTGTGTCTCATTTTCTCCCGAGGGGAAAACGTTGGCTTGTGTCAGTCTCGATCAAACTGTTAAACTTTGGGATGTTCGCAGCGCTCAATGTTTAAAAACTTGGTCGGGACACACCGACTGGGCGCTTCCGGTGGCTTGTTCTGGCGATAATATTGCCAGTGGAAGCAATGATAAAACGATTCGTTTGTGGGATATAAATACGGGAGATTGTATTAAAATTCTAAGCGGACATCAGGATAAAATTTTCGCGATCGCCTTTAGTTGTCTGGGGGTTCTCGCGAGTGGAAGTTCCGATCAAACTGTGCGACTTTGGGGGGTTTTTGAGGGTCGCTGTTTTCAGATTTTAACCGGACATACGGACTGGGTTCGTTGCTTGGCGTTTAGTCCGAATGGTGAAATTATAGCCAGTGGAAGTGCAGATCAAACGATTAGATTATGGAATTGGCGAACCGGTCAATGTTTGCGGATTTTAAGCGGACATGGCGATCAGGTTTATGCGATCGCTTTTAGCCCGGATGGTCGCATTTTAATTAGTGGAAGTACCGATAAAACGGTGCGGTTTTGGGATACTCAGACGGGAAACTGTTTAAAGGTTTGTTGGGGACATCGCGATCGCGTTTTTGCGGTTGATTTTAGTCCGAATGGTGAAATTATAGCAAGTGGAAGTATTGATAATACGTTGAAATTGTGGAATGTTTCTGGAGAGTGTTTAAAGACGTTATCGGGACACAGCAATTGGATTTTTTCCGTTTCATTTAGTCCCGATGGAAAGTTTTTAGCCAGCGCTTCTCACGATAGTACCGTTAGAGTTTGGGATGTGGAAACGGGGGAATGTCGTCATGTTTTGCAGGGACATACTCATTTAGTTTCTTCGGTTAGGTTTTGTCACGAGGGTAAATTTATTATTAGCGGTTCTCAAGATCAAACGGTTAGACTTTGGGATGTAAAAACGGGTGAATGCGTTAAATTGTTGCGGGCGACTCGTTTGTATGAGGGGATGAATATTACCCAAGCTATTGGGTTAACAGATGCTCAAAAATCAACTTTAAAAGCGTTAGGAGCGGTTGAATTTTAATAACCTCTTAACTGGGGATTAAAAACCCGGTTTCGCGGTTAGTTACCGGGTTTTTGGGATGAACGAACAGGCTTGGCGTCGGGAGTACCTGTACTTTTGGCTAGGTAAAACACTGAACCAAAGTTGGTTTTGTGAAAAAGTAGGTTTCTGATAGGCTTGCTAGCAAGATTCTATCTTGGGTGCAAAAGAACAGTTTGCGATCGCAAACCTCAGAAAAATTCACTACATTTATTAAGGAAAATCTGATGTCAATGTGTTTCAAAAAAGTGGGCTTTCTTGCATCCACAATTGTTTCGACTGCCATTTATACAGTTAGTCTATTTGCAGCTTTTGAACTGAACCATCAAGCCAAAGCCATTGTTGTTTCAGGCGACCCAAATGATTATATTGTTGAACCGGGAACGGGATATGATGGTGTTGTACCTTTAAACATCCAAACGAGTTTCGGAGGTTTCTTGTGTTCGGGTTCATTGTTACCAACAGGACAACACATTCTGACTGCGGCTCACTGTCTCGCTTCTTCAATAGATACGATTGATTTTGAACCATTTATACCATTAGGCAGTTTATTTACCACTGGTGTAACGGCATTCTTTGATTTGCCGATAGGCGAAGTTCAGGTAAAGGCGGAGGAGTTTTACATTCATCCCAATTGGAATGGTCGTTATTATGATGGAAACGACCTTGCTATTATCAAACTAGCAGAATTAGCTCCTACAACCGCCGAACGATATGATATTTATCGGGGCAGCAATGAACTCGGTCAGCCAAGTATAAAAGTTGGGGTAGGTTTAACAGGTAATGGTAATAGTGATGAAAGATTTTTTGATATAAATAAACGTTTAAGTTTAAATACTTATGATGCCTTTGGAGAGGTTTTAAATGATATATTTCCCGAGGTAAACTTTCCAGTAGGAACGGCTTTACTTTCAGACTTTGATAACGGGAATCCTGTTAACGATGCTTTGGGAATCATTGCAGGTATTCCAAATTTGGGCTTGGGTTAAAATGAAGTTTATCCTTTTTTTGGAAATTCGGGAGAGCCAACCTTTATTAATGGATTAGTTGCAGGTGTCGTCTCCGATGGTATCAGACTTCCTTTACCTTCTGATGTAGATGATATTACCTTCAACTCTTCTTTTGGAGACATAGCTTTTGATACTCGGGTGTCAACTTATGCCAGCTATATCGATGATGTTTTAGCCGATAATATTGCTCCAACCAAAACCGTTCCCGAACCCAATACTATCTTTGGTGCTGTGTTAGCTTTGGGTGCTTTTGCCGTTCCCGCGCCGTTCCAAGAAAGCTCAATAAAAAATAACCGCTAACACTTCCGAGTAAACCCCGTTTGCACAGGGCTATCTGATCTGAAATACTTAAATATTTGCTACTAATACTGCTCGGTTTTCGATCCCCCCCTTGCCCCCCTTAAAAAGGGTGGAAATCATATAGTCCCCCTTTTGAAGGGGGATTGAGGGGGATCAATTATCTGTAGCATTATTTTCTGTATTTCAGATCACAGCGATGGATTTGGGGTAGTTCCCTCTATGGTTAATTGATCGAGAAGTTGGCGTTCTGTATCAAATTTATTCCTTTTGGTAGATGCAAGATGCTATGCTTTTTTAAGTTAGCTCAAGAAAAAATAGATGAAAGAAACGACTTCTCTCGATACAAGAGCATTTTCCATTGTTGAAGAAGCTACAGGAGTTTACACCTGGCTCACTTCTGAAGGCTGTTATGGATCGTCTACAGACCCCGTAAAGGCGAGACAAGAGGCGATTCTTCAGATTTTCAAGGAAGAAATTGCACTCGCACCCGAACGGTTGTGTATACTGAGAGGAGAAATTCCAATCTTTTATAATCGGTTGGCAGAGAAGTTGAAATCAAAACAAGAATGTAGTATTGATCGGAGTCTATCTTATCAAATCAAAATAGATGAGACTCTGATGATAGAGATAGCAGTAGTTCGATGAAAATTTAACCCCTTCATTGTGAATAATAAGTGAGAACTATCCGGATTTTTTATCGGTCTGGGTTCAGTTGCTTACTCCAAAAATTATTGATATTCAACTCCCCTAAGATAGAAGCTGAATGGGATGTGTTGAGAGTATCATGGTGTTGATCTGATGTGTATTGACTCTAAAGAGACAGGCCGTGGCTGGCATTTATGTTCTCTATATTTTCAAGAGTAAATTTAGCAGGATCGCTATTTTCCCCCTTACTCATCTGGAACATCTAATTGTGATTGTCAAACTTAATCATCAATAGCGATCTAGTTAGCCCCAACTATTTTCTTAGAAAGTTGGGGCATTTTTATATAGATTAGTTCGGTTGAATAGGATCTTCGTTTTACGAGTTATTATTCCACCCCATTTAGATTAAAAACTGGTTTTATATTTTTCTAACTAATTCCTATCAAATCAATCGCAGCATAGAGAGTTACTTCTGCTGGTAAGCGTTGCCTTGTGCATACCCTAAACCTCTATTTTACCCTCTGTTTAGAATTGAAACTATAACAAAAATATCCGGTTTTCAACCCCTCAAAAGACTGAACAACTGAGGTTGACTCTAATCCTTATTCTCTGCGCTTTTTAGGTTCACTGTCACCTCTAGAGGGTTCGTGTTCAGAATCTTTATTTTCTACATTCATGATAATTGCCAATCTTGCATCATCAGTCAAGTATAAATTTGTAGTCATCGCCTCAGATTTGGGAGAGGTTACTGCTAAAATGACAATAGCAGTCAAGGAAGATGGCACTAAAATATTTTTCCAATTCATTTTGATTCTCATCTGGGTAAGATTTCATTAGAGAATACCCTAATCCTAAAGTGCTATAGAATTAAAATGAATTAACTTTTCAAAATATAACTTTTATTTTTGTATTGATATAGACCCCACTATCTTTACAAAACGAAATATAATCAGAGAGTTTTGACTAAATCTTTAATTAATTTTTGGATTAAAAGTATATTTGTAAAGTTAAGTAAAGATTTATTTACATTTGACCCCTTTGATCAGCGATCGCCCTTGTTTGGTTAAATCAAAGCATAATTAGAGTAATAATAATGCTTAGTGGTAATCTTTTCTTTGTATTTCCATCTGATCAGTCCTCACTGTCATAAAATTCACTTTTTACCGTTCTCAACTGTGATGAATCAGCAAATTAGCTGCTAAAATACCTTGAGTAACAATATGATAGGGGAATGCTCTGATGACTCAGGCGAAGATTGGAATTATTGGCGGTAGTGGCTTGTATAAAATGGAGGCGCTACAAAATATTGAAGAAGTTGAAGTCAATACTCCTTTTGGTTCACCGTCTGATCGCATTATTGTCGGGATGTTAGAAGGGATGCAGGTAGCTTTTTTGGCGCGACATGGACGCACTCATCATTTGTTACCAACAGAGTTACCCTATCGTGCGAATATTTATGCGTTGAAAAGTTTAGGGGTGGAATATATTATCTCAGCATCTGCGGTGGGTTCTCTCAAAGAAGAAGTAAAACCCTTAGATATGGTGGTTCCGGATCAATTTATTGATCGAACTCGCTCTCGAATTTCAAGCTTTTTTGGGAAGGGAATTGTTGCTCATATTACCTTTGGTGATCCGATTTGTTCGCAGTTAGCAAAAGTGTTAACTGATGCTATTTCGGCTTTGAATTTACCCGACGTTACTTTACATTCTAGTGGAACTTATGTCTGTATGGAAGGGCCAGCATTTTCTACAAAAGCAGAGTCTAATTTATATCGCAGTTGGGGCGGAACAATTATCGGAATGACGAATTTACCCGAAGCAAAGTTAGCCCGAGAAGCTGAAATTGCTTATGCTACATTAGCCTTAGCCACAGACTATGATTGTTGGCATCCTGAACATGATAGTGTAACGGTAGAAATGGTTGTGGGAAATTTACAACGCAATGCTGTTAATGCTCAAAAAGTGATTCAAGAAACGGTTAAACGGTTGAGTCAAAATCTCCCCGACTCTGAAGCCCATTCAGCGTTAAAGTTTGCAATTTTAACGCCATTAGATAAAGTTCCGGCTGAACGAATTAAAGAGTTGGACTTACTGTTAAAAAAATATCTCTAATGAGACGAGAATAAATTATTGAAACGCTTTCCAAAAAATATAGATCGAGAGGATAAACAGTAAACTTTTGAACGCAAAACTTACCGTTTTTTCGGATAACTTGGGTAAAAATCGAGTGCTAAATTGAGCGCCGAGTAAGCCGCCTAATCCTAATATTGTACCTGTAACCCAGATTACGTTTCCTTGAATAGCGTGTCCTAAACAAGCCGAAAAAGCAGTAATTACAATCACCCCTAAACTGGTTTGAATCGCGGTTTTAATGGTTTCATTTAACAGAATAATTTGTAGAGGAACCATGATCACTCCACCCCCAATTCCAAAGATTCCAGCGAGTAATCCCGCTAAACTTCCGGTAATAATTCGGGCAATTTGTTGAGATTGAATTGGTTTAGAGTTTTGCTGATATTCAAAAACTAACGAAAGCGGATGAGGCGTGATCGGAAAGAGAATTTCAGGAATAAGCTTCAATGAAGTTGAGTTTTGAGGAGGGCTTGAAAACTCCGATGAATTTTGATTTTCTTCCTGCTTTTTCTTTTGCTTTGTTACTTTTTTCCGAACTTCAACTAAATAAATATTCAGCAGGAGTAATAGCCCAAAAGAAGTTAATAATATCTTGTCGGAAAAAAGATTAGCGAGATAAGCCCCTATCTGGGCTGTAACTAAAGCTGGAAATCCAATCCCAATTACCCGATTTAAACTCAGATAACCCATGCGCCAATTCTGAATACTACCGGAAATAGAAGTAATCATAATTGAGAGGGTACTGGTGGCGACTGCATTAATCGGTTCATATCCTAATGCTAGCATCATTGGCACCAGAACAGTACCGCCACCAATGCCTAAAAAGCCGGCTAAAATTCCGGCTAAAATTCCGCTTCCGGCTAAAGTCAATAATTCAGAAATGGTCATCCCTGATAAATTTAAAAGTTTGAGGTAAAGTAGACTTTGAGATCATACCATGAACCCCTTTTTGTGGAGAATTCACGACCTGAGTAATTCTAAAATTAGCCGCTAGAGAACATAAAACATAACTGTCTTTTGCTTCCAATCCGATAAACTTTTCGAGAAACTCAATCATCTGTTTGAGTGCAGATTCAAAGGCTTCGTCTAAGGTTGAACCCCATCCCATTGTAATAATATCGGTGGGTGTTTCTGCGATTGGTGTTGTTAGAGATAAATTTTGATGTAAGTTTAATATAATCGTGCCATTCATTGATGTTTCAATTGCTGTTGTACAAACTTCTCCTTCACCTTGCGCAGAGTGTCCATCGCCTATAGAAAATAACGCACCCGGAACAAATATTGGTAAAAATAAACGAGAACCTGCTTGTAATTCTGGGTTATCAATATTACCGCCATAAACTCCAGGAGGAATCGATGAACGGTTGGTTTCAGTCGTCGCCACACCCAAAATTCCAAAGAAAGGACGCAGGGGAATATATATCTCACTTTTGGGGGGAAATTCTGCACAATTTTGTTCTAAATCGAGCGGAATAAACCGCAGTTGGGGTTCAGAAAAGTCTTTGGGTAAAGCACCCCAACCGGAACGAATGGCGTTAAACCCCATCGCTAAACGGGGAGAAATGGCTTCTAGACGCACTTCTAGTACATCTCCCGGTTGAGCATTTTTCACGTAAATTGGCCCTGTTAGCAGGTGAGGGCCATTCTCAATCCGGCGTTCTGGGGGTAAATTGTGATAAATTTCGATTAATTCTGGCGTGACAAAGGCAACGGGAGCTTGCTGACAAATGTTGAATCCGGTGTAGGTTTCAACTGAGATGCGATCGCCAGAGTTAACGGTTAAGGCGGGGGGAAGTTGATCGGAAAATCCCCCTAAATGAACGGTTTGACAATTTGCTTTTAAAAGATGATCAACCATATTAATTCTGTTATCCTACAAGTGAGAGTGTTTGTTGGAGTTTATCACTTTCTGATCCCCAACTAATACTCTAAACAAATCCTTTTTGTAACTCCTCGATTTTACATGAAAATTATCGAAAATATTTTTCAGTTTTTAGCTAAAGTTTTTACACAACCCATTTTTCTGGGTGGAATTTCGATTTCTCTTAGCTCCATTTTTACGATTCTAGTTGCTTTTTTTGCGGTCGTTGTCGGTTCCCGCTATCTGAGTAACTGGTTGAGAGATCATCTCTTGATTAGATTGGGTTTTCAGGAAGGAACTCGTGAAGCAATTGCCACGATTTTTCGCTATTTTACGATTACGTTAGGATTTATTATTATTCCCCAAGCGGCGGGCTTAGATTTGAGTTCGTTAGCTTTTTTAGCGGGAGGTTTAGGGATTGGGATTGGGTTTGGATTTCAAGGTTTAGCCCAAAATTTTGTCAGTGGTTTAATATTAGTTTTTGAACAGCCGATTCGTGTCGGTGATTATATTGAATTGGGAGATTTGGAAGGAACTATTCGTAAAATTTCGATTCGTTCTACGATTGTTCTGACGAATGATGGAATTTCGATTATTGTTCCTAATTCTGATTTGGTGAATAATCGGATTATTAACTGGAGTTATGAAAATATGAATAGCCGAATTCATATTCCAGTGCGCGTTGCTTATGGAAGTGATCCGGTATTAGTCACAGAAGCGATTTTAGCCGCAGCCCAGAAAGAATCTCGGATTTTGTCTTTTCCACCTCCCCAGGTTTGGTTGAGTAGTTTTGGTGAAGATTCGATTAAATTTGAGTTACTGGTTTGGATTGATAAACCCCGCTTTAGATTGCCAATTCAGAGTTCTTTAAATTTTATTATTCATAACGAGTTTTATTTTAAAAATATCCGAATTCCCGTCTCTCAGCGAGATTTATGGTTGAGAAATCCAGAAGACTTAAAATCAGTTTTTGAATCTCTTAATTTTAATCAATCTAAGCAAAATCGGGAAAAAAGTTCTCGAATTAATCTGAATAAAGAGCCGCTATATTCTCCACAAGATTTGTCTTTACGAGATTTGTTGAAAAAGGTGGTCTATTTTGAAAACTTTAGTAATTTAGAAATTTTGAGTTTAATTGAAAAAGGCTATCGCCAAACCTATTATAGTGAACAGTTTATTTTCCATGAAGGTGATCCCGGAGATGCTTTTCATATTATTTTATCAGGTTCGGTGGAAATTCTTGCAGAAAAAGCAAATAAACATATTCGAGATCTGTATGCAGGAGACTTTTTTGGAGAGTTGTCTTTATTGATGGGAATTCGTCGTTCAGCCGGAGTGAGAGCCAAAGAAAAAACGATTGTATTTGTCGTGAGTCGGAATATTTTTCAAAACTTTTTATCCAGTTATCCGCAATTGGCTAATCAGATTGCGAGTAAGTTGGTTGAACGTAAACAAGAATTTATTGAACGGAAAAAAGAGTTGGGTTTATCTGATGATGAAGATTTAGAAAATAATCCGTTAGTTTGGATTCGTAAACGGATGAAAACTTTGTTTAATATTTAGATTTAGATTTAGATTTAAGTTAAGATTAATATTTATAGTTTGAGCGATTTTTTTTCAATTCTGGGATTTTTTATTCCCAATAAGAGAGTCACAAAAATGAGTAAAATAAACCAAGGAGTAAAGCTTAAAGCGCATAATAAACTGAATAAGGCAACTGCTCGGGTGAACAGGCGAACAATTTCTTCACGACTCTCGAAACTTATCCACATTGCAGCACTCGCAACGGTTAGGGATAAGAATAATGGAGAGAGTGAGACGGTTAGAGGTTCCATGACAAAGACGGTTTTTTGATCAACAATTTCATTTAGCTTAAACACAGTTGAAAAGTCTAACGAGAAAGGTTATGCTAATCTCTAAATTGTTTGGATAATTGATCGCGATCGCAACTGTTGAGAAAAGGTTGAATGGCTCTTTGTTAAAGACTTTCACGGCAATCACACCCATTGCAGCGTATGGCTTGACATCAGACAAGTCTTCAACTGTCACAACGATGAGGTGAGCTTTGTTTTAGGTTGCTCTCTCGAGTTTGGGAGTTGTGTTGGGAGCGAGTTAGACTTGTGAATCATCTCTTGAGATTAATACAGGTTGATTTGATATATAAAGCTGGATTTGTAGAGTTAGCTTTTATCTGCTGTAACAAAAGTGGCTTGAAGAAAGTTTAACCTAAATTTAAACAAAACTTAAATTAGAAATAGCAATTCTATCTTAACCTGATAACTGTTCATCGTAAATTCCTAGTATTTTGATGACTAAGGATTAGGAATTAAGTAGACAGACCTTTGTTCTAAATTTACCTTCATCCTACAGAGAGTTATGCAATTAAAAAATATGCAGTTTAAACAAAATCGTTGGACATTAGCGGGTGCTTTCGCAGCGATCGCAGCAACGGTTGCATTATCTATCCCTGCGGTACGTTCCCAAGGCACTCCCACGGTTAAAATCGATGGTTCTAGTACCGTTTATCCGATTACTGAAGCCGTCGCAGAAGAATTCCAAAAAGCTAAACAAGGCGCAATGCGAGTGACTGTTGGTATTTCGGGAACAGGGGGCGGTTTCAAGAAGTTTTGTGCCGGACAAACTGACATTTCAAATGCTTCTCGTCCGATCAAAGATTCTGAAGTACAAGCTTGTAAAAGTGCAGGAATTAACTACATAGAACTTCCAGTTGCTTATGATGCGATTACTGTCGTTGTTCATCCCAGTAATCCATTAACAAGTATTAGCACTGCTGAACTGAAAAAAATGTGGGAACCGGCTGCTCAAGGTAAGATCATGAAGTGGAATCAGATCAATTCTAGCTGGCCGGATAAAGCCCTGAAATTGTATGGCCCGGGTGCTGATTCAGGAACCTTTGATTACTTTACCGAAGAAATCAATGGTAAGTCCCAAGCAAGCCGCACTGACTATACTCCCAGTGAAGATGATAACGTTTTGGTACAGGGTGTTTCTCGTGATCAGGGTGCATTAGGATATTTTGGTTATGCTTACTATGAAAACAATAAAGGGAAGTTAAAATCACTGGCAATTAATGGGGTAAAGCCTTCTTTAGACACGGTAAATAACGGTAGCTACAAACCCCTTTCTCGACCCATCTTTATTTACGTTAGCACTAACGCTCTTAAGCGGCCAGAGGTCAAAGCATTTGTAGAATATTACCTACAAAATAGCGCACAACTCTCGAAAGAAGTGGGTTATGTTCCTCTACCGAGCAATATGCAGCAACAAGCCATCAGCCGTTTACAAAGCCAGAATTAAGGTAATTCTGCTGAATAAGATGGCAGTACATCTGATTTCATTAATAACACGTTGATCACGGTTATTATCACACCGGAGGGATTGGAGAATGCTGTTGCTATAGCAAAACTCTCTAATCCCTATATTAGTCTTGGAAAGAACAGATTAAGTTTATTTAGGATAAACTAGCACATGACCCAAAAACAACTGCAACTTTCAAAAAAAAGTAAACAATTGACTCCGAAGCAAATTCGGAATTCACGAGAAAAGGTCATTGAATTTATTTTGTTTCTAGCCGCCTTTTCTTCTGTAGCAACCACAATAGCAATTTTATATATTCTCATTGATGAATCTGTATTGTTTTTTCAGGAAGTTTCGATTGTAGAATTCCTCACAGGTACTCAATGGACTCCTTTATTTGCTGATGCTCAATATGGGATTTTACCCCTACTATCCGGAACCCTTGTCACCTCAACTGTGGCGATGTTTGTGGCGATTCCTTTGGGAACTATTGCCGCCATTTATTTAAGTGAATTTGCTCATCCTAAACTCCGCGAAATTGTTAAGCCGTGGCTAGAAGTTTTAGCCGCAATTCCGACTGTTGTTTATGGCTATTTTGCCCTCTTAGTAGTTACACCCATTCTCCAATCTATTTTTCCGATGCTTCCCGGCTTTAATATGTTAAGTGCGGGTTTAGTGATGGGATTAATGATTATTCCCTTTGTCAGTTCAATTAGTGAAGACGCGATGCGTTCTGTTCCGGTTGGACTACGAGAAGGGTCTTATGCGATGGGTGCAACTCGTCTACAAACCGCCTTAAAAGTGGTGTTTCCGTCCGCAATTTCAGGCATCAGCGCCGCTTATATTCTCGCGGTTTCTCGGGCGGTAGGTGAAACCATGATTGTGACTGTTGCAGCAGGATTACAACCTCAACTGACTTGGAATCCTTTCGATCAAGCAGCGACGATTACCGCCTATATTGTGCAGGTGAGTTTGGGAGATATTCCTCATGGAACTCTAGAATATCATACCATTTTTGCGGCTGGATTAACGCTTGTTTTAATGACACTGGTTTTAAACATTATTGGTCATTTTTTAGCAAAACGTTATCGAGAAATTTATTAACTTTAAACAACATGACTGACTCGAACCTCCAAGAAATCCGCACCGAATTAAACCGTCGAAAAAAAGTTGATCAACTCTTTGCAATTGTTGGCTTTTTAGTGATTCTCTTTTCCATTTTGATTTTAGTTGGGTTAACCCTACAAATGGCAATTAGCGGGATTTATCGAATTACCCCCGATTTCTTTTTAAGTTTTCCCAGTCGCAAACCCGAAGAAGCAGGAATTCTTTCGGCTTGGGTGGGAACAACTTTAGTAATGTTTGTAACCGCAATCATATCTGTTCCTTTAGGAGTTGCTTCGGGAATTTATCTCGAAGAATATAGCCGCAAAAACTGGATTGCAGATTTAATTGAAATTAACGTCACCAATCTTGCAGGTGTTCCTTCCATTGTCTATGGATTATTAGCACTAGGTTTGTTTGTTTATATCTTAAATTTGGGTGAAAGTATTCTCGCGGCAGGCTTAACTTTAGCGTTGTTAATTTTACCCATTGTCATTGTCACCACTCGCGAAGCATTACGGGCAATTCCAAATAGTTTACGGGAAGCCGCTTATGCTTTGGGTGCGAGTAAATGGCAAATGATTTGGGATCATATTCTTCCCTATTCTTTTGGTAGTATTTTAACAGGTGTGATCATCGGTTTATCTCGAGCCATTGGAGAAACAGCCCCCGTGATTACGATTGGTGCATTAACCTTTATTGCCTTTTTACCGGATTCTCCTTTTAAGGGTGAATTTCCGTTTATTTCTTTGGCTTGGTTACAAGCACCGTTTACCGTTATGCCTATTCAAATGTTTAACTGGGTATCTCGCCCAGAAGCTGAATTTATCGCGAATGCGGCTGCCGCAGGTACAGTCTTAATTCTAATGACGCTTACTATGAATACTATTGCAGTTTATTTGCGTTATTGGTTCCGTCGGGGTATCAAATGGTAAAGTGATCAAGTTTATTTTTAAATTGTTTAACTAGGTTGAAAATGAAAGAATTAATTACCCTCAAGCCCAAAGCAGAAGCTCGTGATCTCAACTTTTATTACGGTTCGTTTCATGCGGTCAAAAATGTTAATCTCACTGTTCCTGAACGACAAGTTACTGCTTTAATTGGGCCGTCTGGATGTGGAAAAACGACTCTGTTGCGTTGTTTTAATCGAATGCACGACCTTTATCCAGGAAATCGCTACGAAGGTCAAATTTTCCTAGATTCAGACAATATTTTAAGTCGAGAAATTGACCCGATTGAAGTGCGAATGCGGGTGAGTATGGTCTTTCAAAAACCAAATCCTTTCCCAAAATCGATTTATGAAAATGTTGCCTATGGGTTACGGGTACGCGGTGAGAAAAAACGGAGTTTAATTGATGAAAAAGTCGAACAAGCACTCAAAGAAGCAGCCCTTTGGGATGAAGTCAAAGACCGTTTAAAAGACATGGCGTTAAATCTATCGGGCGGTCAACAACAACGCTTATGTATTGCCCGGGCGTTAGTTGCAAATCCTGAAATGATTTTATTTGATGAACCGACTTCTGCCCTTGACCCTATTGCCACCGCTAGTATTGAAGAATTAATGAGTCAATTGAAGCAACACGTTACTATTTTAATTGTGACTCACAGTATGCAGCAAGCGGCTCGATTTTCTGATTATACCGCGTTTATGTATTTAGGAGAAATGCTAGAATTTGGCACCACTTCAAAAGTATTTAGTAGCCCTTCTCACAGCCAAACAGAAGACTATTTACGTGGACGAATTGGTTAAAACTTAAACCCGTATCTTGCAACAACAGACAGAATGGGGCATCCTAGAGATAATGTCTCAGTGATGGTATCAAAAAAAATTGATGAAAACAACCTCGACCGAATCATCAACTTTACTTGCTGCTGGATTTCACGCCCTGTCTGATTCCCTCAGAATGCAAATTATTGATGAGTTGAGAGAGGCGGAGTTGTGCGTTTGCGACCTCTGTGAAGAACTTGACATCGCCCAGTCCAAACTCTCGTTTCACCTGAAAATCCTTAAGAAAGCAGGTTTAGTCCAATCTCGGGCAGAAGGACGGTGGATATACTATCGCCTCAACCTTGCCCAGTTCATCGCCCTAGAGGAGTATCTAGCTGAGTTTCGCCGCTTTAGCCCAATTTGGCCTGCCCGCAAATGTGATTAAGTTGTTGACCCATCAAAGTTTTTACGTCTTTGAACGCTGCTTTTGCCGAAAATCTTTACCTAAGTTAACTTGACTAATCAAACTTTTTTGATATAGTACAAGTATATCTTCAACTCCGCAAAGGAGGAGAAAGCGATGAGTACAACTCCGACAAACTGGCTAAAAACCTTTAATGTAGCTAGTTTAGCTTTAGGTACAACTGTCTTGTTGTCTGGTTGTGGTTCCAGTCAGTCGCAACAAAACCAACCCATAAAAATTGATGGTTCCAGTACGGTTTATCCGATTACCGAGAAAATTGTCGAACAGTTCAACTCAGAAAGCACAAAAAATGTTGATGTAACCGCAAACTTTTCAGGAACCGGAGATTTGAAAAAACTCCGTTTCGGGGATACTGAAGCGAGAAGTGTGCTTGAATCAGAAACTAAATATTAATCAATTTTCCCATAGTTTTGAGGAATTTATATGAGTGTTAATTCACCCCAAGTTAATGAATCTGCGGTACAAGCAGGCGGTCAACTGAGTGTTTTTGAAAAGTATCTAACGGTTTGGGTGTTTTTATGTATTTTAGCTGGAATTGTACTCGGAAGATTATTTCCCGGTATAGCGGTTACACTCGATTCAATGAGTGTTTATCAGGTGTCAATTCCGATTGCGATTTGCCTGTTTTTTATGATGTATCCCATCATGGTCAAGATTGACTTTACCCAGGCTCGTCAAGCAGCAAAAGCACCCAAACCTGTCATCCTAACCTTAGTTATTAACTGGCTAATCAAACCCTTTACAATGGTTGCCTTTTCACAGTTTTTCTTAGGATATTTATTCCGACCCTTACTCACGACAACAGAGGTATTAAGAGGAACAGAAGTGACCCTCGCTGACTCTTATATTGCCGGAACAATTTTACTCGGAATTGCCCCTTGTACAGCGATGGTTTTGATGTGGGGATATCTTTCTTATAGTAACCAAGGTCATACATTAGTGATGGTGGCGATTAACTCCCTAGCGATGCTGTTTTTATATGCACCTTTAGGACGTTGGTTGCTGTCTGCGAATGATTTAACGGTGCCTTGGGAAACGATTGTTTTATCAGTGTTAATTTATGTGGGATTACCGTTAGCTGCTGGAATGTATAGTCGCTATTGGATTTTTAAACATAAAGGCAAAGCGTGGTTTGAACGCAGGTTCTTGAAGTATTTAAGTCCCGTTTCGACATCTGCTTTATTAATTACCTTAGTGTTGCTATTTGCCTTCAAAGGAGAATTAATTGTTGAAAATCCCCTGCATATTGTGTTAATTGCAGTTCCTCTGTTTATCCAAACTAACTTTATCTTTTTAATTGCTTATGTTGCTGGATTAAAGATGAATTTGTACTATGAAGATGCCGCACCCGCAGCATTAATTGGGGCGAGTAATCATTTTGAAGTAGCAATTGCGACAGCAGTGACATTATTTGGTTTAAATTCGGGTGCCGCCTTAGCAACTGTTGTCGGGGTTTTAATTGAAGTTCCCGTGATGTTAATGTTGGTCGAAGTTTGCAAACGAACGGCTTCTTGGTTTCCCCGTGAACCCGAAAAAGCAACATTACTTGATCCGCGTTGTTTGAAGTGTTAAATTAGAGGTGAATTATGTCAGTCTTTAAAACTCATATCGCTTTAGTTGTCGAAAACTTAGAACAGTCTGTTACCTTTTATCAGACTTTATTTGGAGTTGAACCTGTCAAATATAAGGCTGATTATGCTAAATTTGACGTGAACAATCCGCCGCTAAATCTAACCCTGAATTTAGCCGAAGAAATTCAACCGGGTGGCACTTTATCTCACTTAGGAATTCAAGTAGAAAGTTCGGAAACCGTACAAGCGGCAATTGAACGATTTAAACAGGCAAAACTCGCAACGTTTGAAGAACACAATACCGACTGTTGTTATGCCATTCAAGATAAAGTTTGGGTAACAGACCCCGATGGAAATCGTTGGGAAATATTTGTGGTTAAACTTGCAGATACAACCCCAGAAGACAACTTAACGACAGCTTCCAAAGCTGCTGAACCTGTAAAATCGACTTGTTGTAAATAATTACGAATCATCACGTTAACCCCGATGGAAAAATTTGATCATTCCCCCAGAATTCTCTTTTTGTATGGTTCATTGCGAGAACGATCTTATAGTCGTCTTTTAGCAGAAGAAGCGGCGCGAATTATTACAGAAATGGGAGCAGAAGTAAAGTTTTTTCATCCCTATGACTTACCTCTGCGGGGGAGGGTTGAAGAATCTCATCCTCTTGTTCAAGAACTACGAGAACTCAGTCAATGGTCAGAAGGTCAAGTCTGGTCATCTCCAGAAATGCACGGTAATATTACCGGGATTTTAAAGAATCAAATTGACTGGATTCCTTTAAGTATTGGTGCCGTTCGACCCACTCAAGGAAAAACATTAGCCGTGATGCAAGTCAGTGGCGGTTCTCAATCTTTTAACGCAGTGAATACAATGCGAATTTTGGGTCGATGGATGCGAATGTTTACCATTCCCAATCAATCTTCAGTCGCGAAAGCCTATCAAGAATTCAACGAAGATGGAACGATGAAAGAGTCACCCTATCGCGATCGCGTTGTTGATGTGATGGAGGAACTTTATAAGTTTACCATACTATTGCGAGACAAAGTAGATTATCTCACAGACCGTTACAGCGAACGCCAAGAAAAAACCAACTAATTGTCTACAAAAACTCGCACAATAAAATCTAATAAAAATCAGGAGTTCCATGAAAAGAGTCATGTTTGTTTGTAAGAAAAATTCTTCTCGTTCTCAAATGGCGGAAGGATTTGCTAAAAAGCTAGGTGAGGGAAAAATTAGCGTCACCAGTTCAGGATTAGAAGCCAGTGAAGTCAATCCTCATGCAATTAAAGCCATGTCAGACGTTGGAATTGATATTAACAATCAAACCTCTAACGCTTTAAGTGAATTTAACCCCAAAGATTATGATGCGGTGATTTCATTGTGTGGTTGTGGGGTGAATTTACCGCCTGAATGGGTTACAAAAGAAGTCTTTGAAGATTGGCAACTCGATGACCCCGCAGAACAACCTGAAATCTTTCCCCGTGTGCGAGAAGAAGTCAAAGAACGAGTTGAAAAGTTGATTGACAAATTGAGTTAAGTTCGTGTTTTTTTTGGAAAACTAAGGTTTGGCTGAATAACCAAACCTCCTGTACTCTCTCAACAATAAAATTCAGACGCGAGTTTATTTCTCAGAGGGTTTAATAAAAATGCCAATTCTAAAATAACTTTTTGTTGATCCGCACTGTCCAGTCCAAAACCCCGCTTGTACTTTTCCACATCTAAATATTTATCGACTAAACCCTGAGCAAAACACAAAGCAAAAGCACCGCTAGAGTTTAAACCCATTACCGGAGGTAAACTACTCAACACGGTAATTTTGAATCCGGTTTTTTTTAACAAATAAGGATAAATATTGCTTTTAAATAAATTGATGATCGCATTTTTATATTCACTCAAATCGCTGTACGGTTCAATCGGTTTAACTTTTTGAATATAATGGTTCTTGCTCGGATTAAATATTTTAGACTCATTCAATGTTAAACTGTGGTTTTTATAATCGGTTTCTATACAAACATAAACCCGGAAAGGTAGCGGGTAATAAATAGCCGTCTCAACAAAAAAAACGGGATCTTTACCAGCTAAACAGGTAGCACCGGGAGAACTATAAAATACTTCTGACTTAACTTTCCACCCAAGCAAATGTTATTCAATATCCGGTATTATTTCTTGATAACTCCCCTGACTATTGTGAGAGAATTGAGAAGCTTTATTATACTGTTTATACCTCAAATCCCATTTACCCAATTGATTCTCTTTTCCAAATAACCAATTCAGGTTTTTCTGGAGTTCTCTATCCATCAATTTCAGAATAAACCGCCATTCTTTAGAACCCGTCTGTGTTTTTGAGTTATTTTTACTGCGTTGATCTTCAAGAAATCCCAATTCTTCCAAACATTTAATCGCATTGCGAATTTTTTCCGTATCAATTTTCTCACCCCATTCCCCAGTTAACTTGCTTAAAGCATCGAGGGTTGTCTTTTTCACCGAGAGATGATTTTCATCCCACTCCACCCGAACTTCTTTATAGAGGTTAGTCTCATCGAGTTGTCCATTCACCAAACCATTTAAGGCTGCAACCAATATTCTCGCATTTTTCCGACCCGACTTCCAACTCAGACGTCTTCCGCTTTTCATTGCTTAAATCTAAAAAGATATTAAAAAACTTTAAGAAAAACCCAAAAATACCAAGGTTTTTCTTGATACACAAGGTTCATCCCTTAATTGACAAGGGTTTTCAGGGTTTTGAAATGGGTTTGCTTGGGATCAATAAATCCTGCTATCTTAATATTATCCAAGAAGTTATACAGTTCGTTAGATGGTCTGAGTGAAACAAGGAATCTCCAAGATTCTTCACAACACTCACCATTGCAAACCCTTTCAGTGCTAAGAATCTATTCTGTCCACCCCTATTGAAGAAAAATTCGAGTAACCCCCAGAAAAAGCTAGATTCTGATGCAAAATTGAGAATCTAAAATATTTCGCAACTCAAAACGATAGATGGCTTTGAGTCACATCGTCGAATGCTTTTTGTTGTTCATAAGTCTAACAGTTTTTGTCGGACTTAATCAAGTGTTTTTGAGGAGGATCGGGTGATGTATACTTCAAAATATACGGTCTTTTATACAGTAGTTGAACACGCTTTGGAGACAGCCAAGATTTATTGAAAAGACTTGGCTTGATTTCCAACCCGACTCAAATACATTAACTGTCTGCTATTTTCATCGCGAGGTAATTGAAAACATGGCAAACTTATACACAAAAACCCTAACTGCGGGTTTAATGGCTGCGAGTATTAACCTGATTCCCTTTCTCTCAACAGAAACCGCCCGTGCGGGAGTTTTATCCGGGGATTGGTATTACAGCATCGATTCTTTTAATGATAGTATGTCCGGCTATGATGTGGGCGGCACGATTTACGAAATCTACGGAATGGCAATGAAACAAACCGCAGATGAAGTAATTTTTGCCGTTAATAGTCATTTACCCTACGACGGAACAGAGAGTGAATATGCAGAAGATAATCATGTTGGATGGGGCGATTTACTCCTCAATTTTACCGGACAGCCGTTAGACGTTGCCAGTGGTTCGGGTCAACTCTTTGCCATTCGTTGGGCAAATAATAATGATTCCGGTGTCTCCGAACTAGGAATAT